>Ga0065721_10048772_pt1 | contig 89572 bp, 72 predicted proteins | sample Mesricmetagenome_FD_59108 | JGI IMG/M metagenome (GOLD analysis project Ga0065721, IMG submission 59108) | Mesophilic microbial community from rice straw/compost enrichment Sample: eDNA_1 v2 (version 2) | ecosystem: Engineered > Solid waste > Grass > Composting > Bioreactor | place: USA: Davis... | reverse complement strand
ACCTCGTTGATTCAAAGGAATCCCTGAGCAATGGCGATCGGAAGAACATTTCATGCGCAGGCTGCTGTTTAGCCCAAATACAAACAAAGGGGTGTCCCATCGTCATTTACATGACTTATGGGACACCCCCCCTTCGCTCTTATGGATTAACCTTGAAATTATCAAACCTTGTATGATTGTTCATCGTGCGAAGGCCAACCTTGCCATGTGTAAACGGGTTGCTGCTGTTATCCGTATACGTGATCTTTGGAGTGGTCATATCGTTTACATATACTTTGATTGTGGTGCCGGAGGTTGTGACCTTCATATGATGCCAGCTGCCCGCCGCCAGCGTAACAGGCGAAGAGGCAAGAGCCGTATAATTATAATTCATCTTGCCTAAGTAAACGCCGCTAGGCTTGATAAAGGCATAATAGCCCTGGAGGTAATCCGGATTATTGGCGAGCACGGTACCATTGGACGGATTATTCACCCGTACCAGAACGCCGGCATCACCGGTAGTATCGACCAGCTTGATATCCGATTCAACGGTATAGTCGGCCCAGCGCTCATTACCGATTGTCGTTTTGCCAAATAGACCTCCTCCCGCAGAGTCCAGCTCGCCCGAGTTAACGGACCAGTTTCCTTCAAATCTTGTCCATCCGTTGTCATTGCCGTCATTAAAGTCATCCAGCATGCTGGTCACCGCGTCCCCGCGGGAGAACGTCATATCCGAGAAATCAAATTCGCCTTTGACAAACTCGAAGCGCAGCTCATGATATCCGGCAGTCAGGTACAGCCCTTTTTTGCTTGCGGTTGTCCAGCTCTCCCAGTCGCCTGAGCTTGGTACGCCTACAATGCCGGTCAGATCGGTTGCACCGTCCCATACGCGGAAGCTCGCATCCGTGAAGGTAGTTGCAAGACGTACATCCAGATCATAGTAGCCGGTCTCGGCGACATTCACGCGGTATTTCAGCCATTCGCCGGTTTGATTCCAGCCTACGACATTTTTGCCTTCCGCTGCAGAGCTGCGGATATCTACCGCTCCGGTGCGGTAAGCGCCGCCGATGTTCTCCGCGGTCAAGTCATGATAAGCGGTCCCTTCTGCGCCATTCATATAATGGGCGGCTTCAATTTTGCCCGGAAGAGGCTTGTACGCATTCCAAGCACTGCTTCCGTTCACTTTATTGCTGAAGGCGGTGTAGCCAAAGTCGGCATGAGCATCCGTCGTGGTGTATCCGATTTTGCCGCCGCCGATTCCGCTGATGGTGCGGGTTTGTTTTTTCATCCCATCCACATAAACGGTAAAGCTGGTGCCTGCTTTCTCAACGCGGATCTGATGCCATTTGGTATAGTCATACCCCGCAGGAAGCGCCGCATATTGCCAGCCCTGGCTGACGCCGCCAACAACAAAATTCGTCTCCAGACGGTTCAGGCTTCGGTTCAAGACGGCAGTTCCATAGTTGCTTTCATCCGTGTATGAAAATACAGCGCCATATACCGGATTGCTGCTGGTGCCCTGCTTCATCTGCTTCGTATTGAATTCCGCCGTATAATCACTAGCCGTGTTGGCACTGGTAACTTGGCGGTAGGTATTGGTATTGCCGATGGTATCCTGCCACATCAGCTCCTGATTATAGATTCCCCATGTGCCGCCGCCGATATTGGTCCAGCTAGTCCCGATGGAGGTGCGGTTAAAGCGGTCTTCAAAATCCGCCAGCTCGGGATTTTGCTGGGAAGCTGTTGTTGGACCAAGCACCAGCATCTTGTCGCCGTTCCAGACAACGCGGTCCAGATTCATTTTGCGGCCCGGATAAACCAGATTGCCGCCCGAGGCATGGCTGTGATAGACCATGAAGTCGGAATCCAGATCGGGTCCCTTGATCATGCTGTTATGCCCCAATCCGACATTCGAGCCTTCTGTGTCAATCAGCACCGGATTCTGGCCGTCCGCAGGCACGAATCCGGCAGTTGGGCTTGTACTGGTTGCGTAATTCACCCGGTAGGCCGTGCTCCAGACATGATTGCCGGTATAGGTCATATAGTATTTGCCGTTGCGCTTGAAGGTTGTCGAGCCCTCCGTCCAGCCTGCCATCGATAACCCGGTGCCAACGGCGGCGCCAAAGGCGGTAGGGCTCGTCATCGGACGTGCGTTAATCGTATTGGAGCCGGTCGAGTAGAAATACCATTTGCCGTCATCATCAATAAAGACGTTGCCGTCGATGCCCATGCCGAGGTTGCTGGTTGCAACGGTGAACGGCCCGGTTGGACTGGTGCTCTGCAGCACATAATGTCCGCCGCCGCCAGGGGAGGTGTACATATAGAACATTCCGTTCCAGTAGACCACTTCAGGCGCATAAGCAGCCTTGGTAACCGTTTCTGTCGTGCACAAGCCGCGATAGGTCCAATCGGTAAGATTGGCAGAGGACCACACTTTGACGCCGCTCTTATCATCGACGGTGCTGACATAAAGGTAATAGGTACCGTTAAATTTCAGAATATACGGGTCGCCCTCCCCGTAGAAGTCATTGTTCGCCCAATGCCAGGAGTCTGAGATATTGATGGGATTGCTGTACGCGCTCACATGAAGCGGCATCAGCATGACAGCAGCGGCAGCGCTAATCATCAGGGTTTTCCATTTTTTCAACTAATCATCTCCTCGAATAATAAGTTGTGCACGCTTTAGTAAGCGTTTTCAAAACGTAGTATAACAAACGATTGGCATAAGGGCTTATATCTAATTAGGTATAAAAAAGGAGGGGATGGCGTGATTTTGCAGAGGTAAAGCCATTCAGGACGACGAACCGATATAATGCGATTAATCATCCAGCCGGTAACGAAAGGCGGTCTCTATGCTCAAATTTCAAGCCTTCTTCCGCAATATTAGCATGACTTATATTCTCATCTTCAGTTTTATTGTTGTATCTACGATTCCGGTCATTTCCGCCTCGATTTCTACCTACTATAAAAGCAAACAAATTATTAATATGAATACGGCTCAATATATTATCCAAATGCTCAAGCAGACAAATGGCGAAATTGAGCTGAAGCTGGATCAGTTCAATAATGATGCTACTTTTCTCGTTAATCCGACCGTGCAGCAATCGCTGAACCTCCGGCTGAAGCAAGAATTGTCTTATCAGCAAATGAAGGCGCTGCTGGAGGAGATTAACCGGTATAATGCGGCTTCGCCTAAAATAACCGAAATCTCGATCTATACCACGTCAGGCCATTATATTGCCGGGTTATCTCCGAATTCTAACACGCTTGATACGCTGCCATTGTCCAGTTCTCTGATGAAGCATGCCAATGATCTTAACGGCAGCCTATTCTGGAGGTACGCGGAAACCGACGGTATCCATGAATCGACCGTTCAGGGCATTCGGCTTATTAAAAATATGCTTGGACCAGATGTTACCCCGATAGGCTATCTATCCTTCAAACTGCCGGAGGAACTGATCTATGATTCCATTGCCGAGCTGTCATTAGGCAAAACAGGCCAGGCGATTATTGCAGACAGCAGCGGCATGATCTTGTCCAGCCAGAATCGGGAATGGATTGGCAAACAAATTGGGGAGATGAGCGAGTGGGGGGACAGCCTGCGGCAAAAGGAAGGAGCATTCACCAAAACCTTTGACGGACATTCCTATTTCATAGCTTTCCATACCTCGGAGGCAACGGGATGGAAAACGATGGGACTGGTCCCTATTAACGAAATGACGCCCGGTTTGCCGGATGTATACAAGAGCAGCATTTTCTATCAATCGGTGTGGATTCTGATCAGCATAGCGCTCTCCCTGATGATTACGCAAACCGTAGTGAAGCCGATTAAACGGCTGATCCGGGCGATGCGCGGCGTGGAGAACGGGAATTTTGAAGTGCAGGCCAATCTGACCGGTATAAGGGAATTTATTATATTAAGCGGCAGCTTTAATAAAATGACAAATAGGCTAAAAGAGCTGATCAGCCGCGTGTACGAGGAAGAGCTCAAAGAGAAAAATGCACAGTTGAAGGCGCTTCAAGCGCAGATCAACCCTCATTTTTTATATAACACGCTGGATACGATTTATTGGATGTTATATGTCAGGGGACAAGAGAAGATTGGCGATCTTATCGTTTCGTTATCCGACATGCTTAGATACAGCATCGGAAAGAGCGGTCCTATCGTTACGTTAAAGGAAGAGCTGGATAACCTGTACAACTATATTCATATCCAATCGACAAGGTTCGGGGAGCGAATTGCATTTGAATTTGATATCGATGACACGCTGCTTCATGCCAAATCGTTAAAGCTTATGCTTCAGCCAATCGTAGAAAATGCGATAACACATGGAATTGAACCGTCTGGAAGACCGGGGATCATTCGAATCCGGGTGTATCAAGAGGAGGGATACTGCTGTATTACGATTACGGATAACGGGGTTGGCATACCGGAGGACAAGCTTTCCGAATATGAGAAGGGAAGGCTGATCAGCCAAGGACTTGGTCTGCAAAACGTCGATGAGAGAATCCGTCTGACATTTGGTGAAGCATATGGTCTTACCATAACAAGTACGACGGGTGAAAGTACAACAATTCTATACCAAATGCCTATTAAATAGACAATACGGGGAGAGGAACTGCGATGGCCTATACCATTCTGATTGTAGACGATGAAATGACGATAAGGGACGGTCTCAAAGCCTTGATTGGAACACTTGATCATTGGGTATTCGTCGGGGAAGCAGCCAACGGACTGCAGGCTATAGAGCAGATCAACCGGCTGAAGCCGGATCTGGTATTGTCCGATATACGTATGCCGGAGATGGACGGGCTTAAGCTGCTGGAGCATTTGGGCAATATGCATACGGAGACACTGGTTATTTTTCTGACAGGATACCCGGATTTCGAATACGCACAAGCTGCTGTCCGTTTTGGAGCCTTTGATTATTTGCTAAAGCCGATGCGTGCGCGGGATATCGCGGAAGTGATCCGGAAGGCGGAGCAGAGAATTGAGCAGCTGAGAGCGATCCGGGATCAAAGTCTGCAGCTTGAGCAAGCATCAGCGAACTTGAGCAAATCATCGGCTGAGCGTTGTATACGCGAAATGCTGTATGGCGGGACCATGAATCAAATGGAGTGGACAGATTGTTCCTTTTTCACCTTGTACAACAGGGTCTCCGTCATCAGCATTCATACGGATAAAATCCCGATGCCGGAGACCTATCCGGCATCCTCGATCCTGCTGCAAGACGGCAGAGAGGAATGGGTCATTCTGCTGGGCTGGATGGAAGAAGCGGATGATTGGTCTATTGCAGATCAAATAAGAGAGTTGGTTGGCAAGCTGGCGAATGCCCTGGCTGACCGTTCCTGGAAGCTGGGAGTCGGCGGTGTCGTTCCGTTTAACAAGGCAAGTCTGTCATATGACCAAAGCAAATTTGCGGCTTACCTGGCCAGTCCCGAGAGAAAGATTGTGAATTATCGTGAAATAACCGGAGCGGATCATCAACTGCTTCTATATCCGATTGAGCAGGAGTTCGCCTTAATCAGAAGTGTTAAAAAGGGAGACTCGGAGGAAGCGCTGCAGCTATTGGGGAAGCTTGAGCAGAGCTATAGACGCAAGACGATTCATGAACTGTCCAGGCATACGCTGCAGCTGCATGTTCACTTGCAGAATGCTCTTTCGCAGCTGACTGACGGAACGGCCGAGCCATGGTCACTGCCGGAATCAGTGCCTTCCGATCATTCCTTGATCATCAATCAGCTTGCAGACGGAATTAACTATTGTGCCTCGCGGATTCACGAGCATAACAATCGGCAGCTTAATTATGTCATTCAGCGAGTGAAGGGGATTGTCCAGGAGGAATACGGTACTGACCTGAAGCTTGGAGATATTGCCGCTAAGCTTGGAATGAATGCCAGTTATTTAAGCACATTGTTTAAGCAGGAGACGGGTGCATCCTTTAGTGATTACCTGAGCCGTTACCGGATCGACCGGTCCATTCAGCTGCTCAAGGAGCCGGCTTTGAAAATTTATGAGGTAGCCCAGCAGGTCGGTTATACGGATGGGCGTCATTTCAGCCAGCTGTTTCGAAAAGCATTTGGCATGACGCCATTCGAATTCCGGAATAAACATGGCATAGCTTCGGCAGCAGGCGAATTCGAATTCAATTAATCTTAGCCGCTGCCCGCAGGCAGCGGTTTTTTAATCCCAAAATCAGCAAACAAAATCCAAGATTGCCCTCATTTTTCGTTGAACAAAAGACCTATACAATAAACGTTGTAAGGGTTTTCAAATAGAAGAGAAAGGGGGAGAAGGGTTTGAACGCAAGGACAAAGCGCAAATGGAAGGACCAGGCTTGGGCTTATTTGTTTATCGGACCTCAGGTGCTTGGGCTGCTGTGTTTTATCGTCGGGCCAGTCCTGTTCTCGTTTATGATCAGCTTTATGCAATGGGATCTTGGAGCGAAGCCGGAATGGATAGGGTTATCCAATTACAGCAAACAGCTGTCAGATCCAACGTTCTGGAAGGTATTGAATAACACGACTCTATTCGCCATCTTGAATATTCCGCTGACGGTGATCGGGGCATTGCTTCTCGCTATTATGCTGAATCAGAATATCCGCGGAAAAGTGCTGTTCCGGGCCGCTTTTTTCATTCCGGCGGTAACATCCTCCGTAGCTGTCGCTTTGGTATGGACCTGGCTGTACAATCCGAACTTCGGTTTAATCAATTCGGCACTATCCTCCATCGGCATTCAGGGACCGGGCTGGCTGTCTGATCTGAAATGGGCCCTGCCGTCCATCGTCATCATGACCGTCTGGCAGGGGCTTGGCTACAATATGATTTTGTTTCTGGCCGGTCTGCAGGGTGTGCCGTCCCATCTGTATGAAGCCGCAAAGATTGATGGAGCAGGCGGCTGGCAGCGCTTCTGGAAAATTACGCTGCCGATGATTTCGCCAACGACTTTTTTTGTGGTCATCATGCTGCTTATCGGCTCTATGCAGATTTTCTCGGAGCCTTATATGATGACAAAAGGCGGTCCGGCGGATGCGACCAATGTGCTGGTGCTTTATATTTTCAACACGGCATTCCAGTTCTTCCGGATGGGAGAGGCCTCAGCGATTTCCTTCGTGTTGTTCCTGATCATCTTTATTATTACACTCGTTCAATTCAAGTTCTCGAAATGGGTGAACTACGATGTCTAGCAATCGAATTCTAAAGCCGCTCTTGTATCTCCTGCTTCTCGCAGGCGCCTTGTTTATGATTCTGCCGTTCCTATGGATGATCTCGACTTCCTTGAAGGGAGAGGGCTCGGTATTCTCCTATCCGCCGCAGATTATTCCAAATCCGTTTCATCCGGACAACTATCAAAGGGCATGGAATATGCTGCCAATCGACATGGCTTACCTGAACAGTCTCAAGATCGCTATTATCGTGACGGCCGGTTCTTTGCTGACTTGTTCGATGGCGGGCTATGCTTTCGGGAAAATGAATTTTGCCGGCAAAAAACTATGGTTTATGATCCTGCTGGCGACCATGATGATTCCCGGCCAGGTGACACTTATTCCGATGTTCATGTGGTTCTCCGAGATCAACTGGGTGGATACGCATTGGCCGCTGCTTATCCCGCCAATACTGAGCAATGCCTTTGGCGTATTCCTGCTCCGTCAGTTCATGAGCTCTATACCTGGGGAGCTTGAGGATGCCGGCCGGATTGACGGATTGAATCCATGGCTGATTTATTGGAAAATCATGCTTCCCAACTGCAAGCCGGCGCTTGCCGCGCTAGGCATCTTCACCTTTATGGGCAACTGGAACAACTTTCTGACGCCGCTTATTTATTTGAATGATCAGAATAAGTTTACCTTGCCGCTGATCATTGCTTCCTTCCAAGGTCTTTACTCGACAGACTGGACGCTTCTAATGGCTGCTTCCTGTATTTCGCTTGTTCCGGTGCTGATCGTATACATTTTTGCCCAGCGTTATTTTATTGAGGGGATTACGTTAAGCGGTCTGAAGGGTTAGTCTATTAAATCATGCAGAGGAGAATGTTCATGAGAAAGCTTGGAATCTTGTCTATCCTGTTGAGTTTGCTAATTATGCTGGCTGCTTGCTCATCCGGCAATTCGGCCAATAATGGCAATGGCACGCCTGCCAATGACAGCGGCAGTCCCGGGGAGAAGGTATCGCTTCGCATGTCCATCGTAGCAGGTGCGGATGAAATGCCGGCTTGGCAGGGCATCGTGGATGGCTTTAATCAATCCCATCCGTCCATTGAGGTGAAGCTGGAGCGGCTTCCCGGCAGCTGGAATGAATATATCCAGAAGATGACTGCGCAGATCGCGGCAGGCAATCCGCCGGATATCGGCCGTATGGGTGTTGCATATATGCCGATGTTCTCTTCGAAGGGCCAGCTTGAAGATCTGGCGCCATACACAGCCGATATGAATATGGGAGATTATTACGACTCGGCGATGAATCAATACCTGCAGGACGGTAAAATGTTCGGAATGCCAATCGGTGTCTACACCATGGCCATGTATTACAACAAGGATATGTTCGAGAAGGCCGGAATTCCTCTTCCGCCTGCCGATTGGAACAAAGCCTGGACGTTCGAAGACTTGCGGGATGCTGCACAAAAGCTGACAAGCGGCAGCGGTGCAGGCAAGCAATACGGCATCTATGCGAATCTTAATCCGGAACGGGCGATTCCATATTTATGGTCAAGCGGAGGAGGCCTGATCAGCGATGACAAGACTCAATCCGTCATCCAAACGGCTGAATCCAAAAATGCGCTGAGCTTCCTTCAAGGGCTCATTAAGGAAGGTTATTCGCCAACTCCTGCAGAGACCCAAACAACGCCGCCGGATCAGCTGTTCCTCTCCGGCAAGCTTGGCATGCTGGTGGAAGGCCAGTGGATGATGCCTAGCTTCAGTAAAATTAACAATTTTAAATGGGGTGTGGCTCCAATCGCCGTTGGTGATACAGGCAAGGCGGTTACAGCGAACTTTGTTGATGCTTACGTTGTATTTAAAGGATCCAAGCATGTGAAGGAAGCGGCCGAGGTTCTGAAATACTTTGTATCGGAAGAAGCAGAGAACATTATGGTTGATCATAATATAGGCGGTATTCCCGTGTTGAAATCCGTTGCCGAGGCGCGTAAGGCCGATATGTTTAATCCGCTGCTGCCGGAAGAGAAGGAAGTATGGCTGCAATCGGTTGAGGTATCCCGTTCGCTCCCGTTCACCTCGAATTGGCAGGAGCTTATGAATACAGCCATGAAGAAACTGGATTTGGTCGGCTTAAACGAGCTTGAGGCGGACAAAGCTGCCGATCAGCTTGCACCGGAGTTTGAAAAGCTGCTGCAGCAGCAATAAACGGCCTGGAGGGATGGGCTGAGAGAGCCTATCCCTTTCTGTTTAATAACCTATTTATTATATTTATAATAAATGATATATTCTTTATGTGGAAGGTTAATGATTTGCATCCATATCCTAACTTTGGGAGGCATAATGATGAATAATCTTTATCTGCGCAAAGAAGGCATTTCGAGAAGAAGCTCAAGCTGGGACCAGACTGGCGGCAATACCGACCATATCCGGATTGGTCCAGGGGCTGCCAGTGTGATTGCAGATATAGCCGGATCAGGAGTGATTCAGCATATTTGGATTACAATCGCTTCCTCTGACCGCCATTATTTCCGGAAAATCGTGCTGAGAATGTATTGGGACGGTGAGAAAGAACCTAGCGTGGAGGCCCCGATCGGCGACTTTTTTGGCGTTGGTCACGGTGTGGCAAGCCATTATGTCTCATTGCCGCTGAATATGATCACAACACCAGGGATAATAGAAGATAAGGCAGCGATGAACTGCTTTTTCGAAATGCCTTTTGGCAGCGGTGCAAGAATTGAAATCGAGAATGAATGCGAGAAGGATATCGTCTTCTATTATTATGTGGACTACGTAGAGAAGCCTGTGCCGGATGACGCATTCCGGTTCCACGCCCAGTTCCGCCGGGAGATGCCAACGAACGGTCTCATTCGCCTGGAAGACTTGAAAGCAGAGCATGACAAGCAGAATCATGCCTTTTACGCCAATGACGTCGTCAATGCCGTTAAGAATCTCGACGGAGAGGATAATTATATCCTGCTCGAGGCAGAAGGCGAAGGACATTACGTAGGCTGCAATCTGAGCATTGATCACATCGATCCGATTCCCGGCAACAGCTGGTTCGGGGAAGGTGACGATATGTTTTTCATCGACGGCGAACCATGGCCTCCGAGGCTGCATGGCACGGGGACAGAGGATTATTTTTGCGCGGCCTGGTGTTATCCATCCGGTAAATATGACGGCCCGTACCATGGTATTTCCCTTGCTGCTCCCATACAAGGAAATGGCCATGCCTGGACGGAAAAAACGCTTATCCCTACGGAGATGGATTATTCCGGCAAATGGACAACATACCGGTTCCATATTGTCGATCCGATTATATTCCGTAAGTCGATCCGCTTCAGTATCGAGCATGGACATGCCAATTGCCAGTCGAATGATTACAGCTCGGTTGCTTATTGGTACCAGAGAGAACCCCATAAGACATTCCCGCAGATTCTGCCGGTGGAGCAGCGTCTTCCGCTGTCGGAGCGGGCAAGCATGAGCCGTTTTCTCAAGAGCTTCTGACCATTTGCAGCAAAGGAGTGTACTTAGATGAAGACAAAACCTTATGCTCTTCAGCAGACGCCATTTGAGGAATTGCCTCTGGGATCGATCCGGCCGACAGGCTGGCTGAAGGATCAGTTGGAGATTCAGGCGGAGGGTATGACAGGACATCTGGATGAGTTCTGGAGCCATGTTGGCCCGGACAGCGGTTGGCTGGGCGGTACGGGAGAAAGCTGGGAGAGAGGACCTTATTATCTGGATGGACTTGTCCCGCTCGCTTATCTTCTGGAGGATGAGAGATTAATAGCGAAGGTCAAGCCCTGGATTGAATGGACGCTTGCAAGCGCCCGGGCAGACGGACAGTTCGGGCCATCCTCGAACGATGACTGGTGGAGCCGGATGGTCATGCTTAAGGTACTTATGCAGCATGCCGAATATACAGGTGATGATAGGGTTATTCCGTTTATGACGGGCTATTTCAAATACCAGTTGAAGCATCTTCCGGACCGTCCGCTTGCCAGCTGGGCGAAGGCCAGGGGCGGAGACAATCTGATCAGCGTGTATTGGCTGTATAACCATACCCGCGAACCGTTCCTGCTGGAGCTTGCACAACTGCTCTATGAACAAACCGAGGACTGGAGAGGACTATACGAGCAGTTCCCGTATTGGTACCGCCAAACGTCTTTCGATCACCGGATTCATGTCGTAAACGTAGCTATGTCCTTCAAGCAGCCGGCGCTCCGTTACTTGCAGACTGGAAGCGAAGGGGATCTAGCTGCTGTGTATAAAGGCATCCAGAACGTCATGACCTATCATGGTCAAGTAAACGGAATGTTCTCTGGTGATGAATGGCTGGCCGGCACCCATCCGAGCCAAGGGACGGAGCTATGCGCGGTTGTCGAATATATGTACTCCCTGGAGCAGCTTGTACGGATAACAGGGGACGGTTATTTCGGGGATATTCTGGAAAAGGTCGCCTATAATGCGCTTCCCGCCGCTATTAGTCCGGACTGGAAGGTGCATCAGTATGATCAGCAGGCTAATCAGATTATGTGCACGCATGCCAAACGGAATTGGACAGAAAATAATAATGAGGCTAATCTGTTCGGTGTCGAACCGCATTTCGGCTGCTGTACGGCCAATATGCATCAAGGCTGGCCGAAATTCACAGCCAGATTGTGGCTGGCAGCTGAGGATGGCGGACTTGCGGCCATTTCTTACGCGCCTTGCCGGATCACAGCGCAAGTAGGCGCGGAGAAGGCGACTGTGGCAGTTGTACAGGTTGAAACCTCATATCCGTTCCGGGACACCGTTAACATAAAGGTCGAGTTTGATACACCGGAGACCTTTGCGATAAAGCTAAGAATTCCGGAATGGTGCATGGCGCCGGAACTGCTGATCAACGGCGAGCCGTATTCCTTGCAAGTCGTTCAAGGGTTCGCTTCCGTTCATCGTGTATGGAAGGAACAGAATGAGCTGGTGCTTACGCTGCCGAAGCAGGCCAGACTTATTCCGCGGGCGAATGGAGCCGCCGGCGTTCAATATGGGCCTATTATGCTGGCTATTCCTGTGAAGGAGAATTGGCAGAAGCACCGCACATATCCGCCGTATCATGACTGGGAGCTGTATCCGCAATCACCGTGGAACTACGGCGTTGAGCTGGGCGAGCAGACGCTTGCTGATAAAAGCAGAATCAAAGAGAATGAAATCCGGAGGCAGCCGTTTGTGTCCGAGCATTCCCCGCTGCGGATGCGGGTCAACGCGCGCAGACTCCCGCAGTGGACGATGGAGCTGAATTCCGCGGGTACACCGCCCGTTAGTCCGGTTGCCAGCAAGGAGCCGATTGAAGAAATTGAGCTTGTTCCTTATGGCTGCGCGAGATTAAGAGTTTCGGAGTTTCCAATTCTCCGCGGGCGCGATTAACGTTTGCCTTATAAAAACGGCCTGATCCCCTTCCGAGCAGGGGATCAGGCCGTTTTTTTTGCAGAGTAGAATATTGCTTGCAATTGGCGTCTGGAGCGGCGGATAAAATTACTCAGCTTTGCTCCGGTCTTTGTAATACACATGAACCATAATATCCTGTTTATAGTTCCCGAACTGACTGCCGAACAGGCTAATTCCGCCGCAGTGGCGGGCAGACTCAAGGGAGGCGAGCTTGAACCGGAAGTCCTCGCCAAGCTTTAAGCCAACATCCTGAATGGTCACATTAGACAGCTTGACTCCGTCAAGGAACGTACCGGATTCCTGGATAGACAAGCTCTTGAGCAGACCGTTCTGCGTGCCAAGCTGCCACCAGGCAGGAGTTAGAGCCCCGCGTTTGCTGCCGAAATCGCCCGGACAAGTCCATATTCCAATCTCGATATCGTTAATGAAAAAGCTGATGTCGGAGGGCCAATTCTCGTTATAGGAGGGAGCCTCGGAACAAAGCTCTAAGGAGATATCCAGCTGTTGAGCCGTCTGGGCAGCATGCAAATAATTCGGAATCCGGTATTCGACATAGCCGCTGCCAAACCATAGATGGGCGGCATTCATCCGTTCAGGATTCGAGAAATACCGCGGATCATCCACAAGTCCTAATATTTTACTCTCTGAAGCAAGGCCGCAGGTTGGCTTCACGGCATAATCCGAATATTGTCCAATCGGAATTTCTACGGTGTATTTCGTATCAGCTTCAATGGCAGGGTCTGGCGACACGGAACGAAGCTGCAGAGTAAGAGAGTCTATCGCAAGCGAGCACATTTTGGGGCTCCCTCTAGTTCCGGACAAGCTTTCGGTCTTGATCAGACCGCCTTCCTCCATCTTCTGAATATGCTTCGTTACAATAGCCGATGACAGGCCTAGCGTCTCCGCAAGCTCCTTAATACTCATCGGTCCGTTATTCAACAGCTCGATCATTTTAACCCGTGTTTCAGATGAAAAACATTCGAGCATCGTCATATATTTGGTGCTGACTTGGATATGCACGTCAGATTCCTCGCTTTCATTCTTCTCGGCTATTATATAACCTAATTGTTAATAAAACAACTTTTTAGTTGACGATATTCAGGCCAGGCGATAAAATAAGCCTCAGATTCATATTTTATTGTTAATATAACAACCTGTTGGTTAATTAATGGAGGCGTAACACAGATGACAAACTTGCCAAGAGCAGAATACCCGAGACCTCAATTCAACCGTGACGCATGGGAGTGCTTGAACGGGGAATGGGAATTTGAATTTGACGATGCGCGTGTTGGCGGAGAGGAAGGCTGGCATACAGGCAATAAAAGCTTTTCGAAAAAAATTCAAGTGCCGTTCAGCTTTGAAAGCGAATTAAGCGGCATCGGCGATCCGGCTTTCCATGATGTGGTATGGTATCGCAGAAAGCTGGAAATCCCGAATTCGTTCCAGGGGAAACGAGTTGTGCTGCATTTCGGCGCTGTGGATTATGAAGCTTATGTATGGCTGAACGGACAACTGGTCGCTTCCCATGAAGGCGGTCATACCCCTTTCCAGGCTGATGTTACGCAAGCCTTGCGTGCAGATGGCGACAATACGCTTGTTGTTAAAGCTGTTGATTACGGTACGGACGTATTCCTGCCGCGCGGCAAGCAGTTCTGGGAAGAGAAATCCCGTGCGATCTGGTATACGCGTACAACGGGTATTTGGCAGTCCGTCTGGATGGAGGCGGTAGCGCCGGTTCATCTCCGCAAAGTCAAATATGCAGCAGACATTGATACGAATGAGATTCAGATTCGTTCGTTTGTATCCGGTTTGTCGCAAGATGTGAAGAACGTAAGCTTGCAGGTGAACATTTCGTTTGCCGGAGAAATGGTGTCAGGCGATACGTATCAGGTACGGGCGGGCGAAGAGAGCCGGAAAATCAAGCTGAGCGGATTAAATGACCATGACATGGACCGCTTCTGGCGTCCGGAGCGTCCTAATCTGTATGATGTGGAATTTGTATTGTCGGTTGACGGCGTTGAGGTGGACCGGGTAACCAGCTACTTCGGCATGCGCAAGATCTCGCTGGAGAACGGCAAATTTAACTTGAACAACCGTCCGTACTTCATGAAGCTTGTCCTCGACCAAGGCTACTTCCCTGACGGCAATCTGACGCCTCCTTCGGATGAGGCGATCAAACAGGATGTCGAGCTGATGAAGGAGATGGGCTTTAACGGTGCGCGCAAGCATCAGAAGGTAGAAGATCCACGCTTCCTGTACTGGTGCGACAAGCTTGGTCTTATCGTATGGGGAGAGATGGCTAATGCTTATGACTACTCCGAAGAGTATTCCCGCCGCATTACGAAGGAATGGCAGGAAGCGATCGATCGCGACTACAACCATCCATGTATCGCCGTATGGGTACCGCTGAACGAAAGCTGGGGCGTGCCAAACATCCAGATCGATGCTCGTCAGCAGCAGCATGCGCTTGCGATGTATCATCTGACGAAGTCGCTTGATACAACCCGTCTTGTCATCTCGAATGACGGCTGGGAAATGGTTGCAACCGATCTTTACAACATCCATGATTACGAGTGGAGACGCGAGGTGCTCGAAGAGCGTTATGGCAGCGTGGAAAAAGCCGTCTCGGCGATGCCGGCTAACCGCCGCCTCAGCGTAGCGGGCCATAAATATGACGGTCAGCCGATTCTCATTACCGAGTTTGGCGGTATTGCCTACAAGAAGAGCGACTGGGAAGGCTGGGGCTACTCCGGTGCATCGAGCGATGAAGATTTCGTTGAGCGCCTCCGCAATGTCATTCAGCCGCTTATCTTCTCCGGCGTTGTTCAAGGCTATTGCTATACGCAGCTGACCGACGTTGAGCAGGAGATCAACGGATTGCTGACTTACGACCGCAAGCCGAAGGTACCGCTTGAGCTGATCAAAGCGATCAACGAAGGCAAATAACAGCCAAAATCCCGGACAGCATGAGAACGATATCCGCGCTGTCCGGGATTTTGCGTTTAGGCAGCCGGACATTTTTCAAGCATCTAAAAATATGTCCATTCCTTCTAAAAAAGTGACATGGGCGCGCTATCCCCGGCCAGCTAGAATGAGTATCAGAAAGAACGACACACACATTCTAGGGGGATGCGAAAGATGAAAAAATCGATGAAGCTCTTAGGTACCTCGTTAATTGCACTTAGCCTTGTTGCAGCAGCAGGCTGCGGAAGCAACAACAATAACGGCGGCAATGACAAGGGCAGCAACAGCCAGACCAACAGCGGCACGAATGCAGCCGCGGGAAATAGCGGAGACGCCAAAGCGGAGAAAGCCGATATCCTGTTCTGGACACCGTTCTCCGGCGCTGACGGCGAGTTTATGAAGAAGATTGTTGAGAAATACAACTCTTCCCAGGATACGTACAAGGTAAAGCTCGTTATTCAGCCAAACGGCGAATACTACAAGCTGCTTGACGTAGCGCTGAGCGCAGGCAAGGATCGTCCGGATCTGGCGATTATGCACGTTGACCAAATTCCGACCTACGTGAACAAAGGCCAGCTTCAACCGATGGATGATTTGGCATCGGCAGCAGCGATTAATAAAACCGATTATGTAGAAGCACCGGTGAACTACGAGACGATTGACGACAAATGGTATGGTATTCCACTCGATATTCACCCGCTCGTCATGTACTACAACAAAGATTTGTTTAAGAAAGCAGGCATCACAGCTCCGCCGACAAACCGTGCTGAATTCGAATCCGCGGTTGATAAGCTGACGGACAAAGCAAAAGGCGTATACGGCTATGTGGTTCCAACACTGTGGCCTCAGCAATTTATCTTCCCGACGCTTGTATGGCAAAACGGCGGTGATCTGTGGAACGGTACAGATGTAGCGTACAACTCACCAGAAGCGGTAGAAATGGTGCAATGGATGCGCGGCCTCGTAGACAAAGGCGTATCCCCGGGCAATGTTCAGCAAGACGGCGAGAATACCTTGTTCCTGCAAGGCAAGAATGCAATCCAGTTTAACGGTCCTTGGATGAAAGGACAATTCGATGAAGCGGGAATTAACTACGGTGTTGCACCGGTTCCGCAAATCGGCAAAGCTAAACAAGCGGTATATGCGGGCTCCCATAACTTTGTACTTCCTAAAGGCGTAACGGATGCAAATGTCGTTAAAGGCATCGGCGACTTCCTGAAATATGTATCGACCAACTCGATGGATTGGGCGGCTTCCGGCCAGGCGCTGGCTTCCAAGCCAATGCTGGAAAGCGCGGAATTCAAAGCTCTTGATATGCAAAGCAATGTAGCGAAATCGTTCGACTATGTCCAATTCGCACCAAATGTACTGAACTGGGCAACAATCTCCGATCCGATCTGGGGCGAACTGAGCAATGCACTGCTTGGCAAGAAGGATGCTCAAAAAGCGATGGATGATGCTGTAGCGAAGTCCAGACAAGCAATGAAAAAATAATCCGTAGAACGAAGAAGGGGGAGGCGCATAAGCTGGCCTCTTCCTTCTCTATGTTCACCTTTAACCAGAAATGGAGGAGCTGCGATTGGTTAAGAGCACTTTGCAATCCCGCTTAACGTCAACCTTGTTTGTACTGCCGTATTTGCTCAGCTTTTGCGCTTTTCTGCTGATTCCGATTTTGTATGGCGTCTATATTTCATTCCATAATTTCGAGCTTCTGTCGGATTCGCATAAATTCGTAGGCTTCGATAATTACATCAAAATTTTTACTCCAGGCACTTATTTGTTTGATCAGTTTACGACAGGTCTATGGAATACGATGCAGTTCGTGCTGTATTCGGTTCCGCTGCTTGTGGTCCTTGGTCTTGCGCTTGCCATGCTGCTGAATCAGCTGCCGAAGCGCATCCGCGGACTGTTCCGGACTTTTTATTTCATGCCTTACGCCATTTCCGGCTCCGTTATGGCTGTTATCTGGCTCATGATGTTTGACACAAATGCAGGCTTCCTGAATGGATTGCTGGCTAAGCTGCATATTGATCCAGTAGCCTGGCTGACGGATCTGCCATGGGTATGGGTATCGCTTGTTCTTACCACGCTTTGGTGGACGATCGGTTTCAACATGATTATTTTCACAAATGCGCTAAACGAAGTGCCCGAGGATTATTATGAGGCGGCTTCAATTGACGGTGCAAATGCATGGAGAAAGTTTGTCAGCATCACGCTTCCGTCGATTCGTCCGGTTATGCTGTTCATTATTATTACTTCAACAATTGCATCGTTTAACGTATACGCGCAGCCGTTCCTGCTCACGCGCGGGGGACCTGGCGACAGTACGAAGGTTCTGCTCATGAACGTGCTGGATGAAGCCTTCAAAGGCAAGCAGGTTGGTTCGGCTTCAGCAATGGCGATTATGATGGCAGTTATCATTATTATTATTTCGGCGGTTCAATACAAGATCGCTTACGGAAGGAAGGAGTAGGAAGCATGAAAAAAACATTACTTGTTCTCGTTGCTGTCATCCTTGCGGTTATTTTCCTGCTTCCGCTCATCTGGATGTTATCCACTTCCTTCAAGAATGATTTCGAAGCACTCGCCGGACAGTTGAGTTTGATTCCGAAGAAGCCAACGTTCGAGAATTATTTGGACGGGTTAAAAGGAAATCTGATGAATGTTCCGATTACGCGCTGGATTGCGAACTCTTTATTCGCAGGTGCTGCGGGTACGGCAATTGTTCTGCTATTCTCTTCGATGGCGGCATTTGCCCTTGCCCGTTTGCAGGATCTGCCGTTTAAGAAGCTGATGTTCCCGATGTTTATCGGGTCAATGATGATTCCCGGCGTCTTGACGTTCCTGCCGATGTATATGGAATTTAACGCGCTTGGCTGGATTAATACGTATGCAGCTCTCATTTTCCCTTATTCGTCGGGCGCATTTGGCGTATTTCTTCTATTTCAGTTTTTCTCTGCCTTTCCTAAGGAAATTGAAGAGGCAGCCCGGATTGACGGTGCGAACAAATGGCAAATTTACACGCGGATTTTGCTGCCTGCTTCCGTATCCATTATGGTGACGCTTGCGATCTTTACGTTTATGGGCATTTACAATGATTTTGTATGGCCGCTGTATTCAACAACTTCGCCGGAGATGCGCACCATTACGGCCGGTATTGCCATGATGGCGCAAGGCAGCTATACGCAGGCTTACGGCAAGCTGATGTCGATGACTGTTATCGCGACGCTGCCGGTATTTATCATCTTTATCATCGGCCAGCGTTCCTTCGTCAAAGCCATTACGCAAGCCGGTGTAAAATAGTTGGGAAGTAAGAATTGCTACAAAGTTCATGTAGCAATTCTTTAGGTTTATGCTTACGAAGTAAGAATTGCTACAAAGTTCATGTAGCAATTCTTTAAGTTTATGCTTACGAAGTAAGAATTGCTACAAAGTTCATGTAGCAATTCTTTTTAGGAGGTTATCGGTGTTGAATTCCAAACGTTGGGTTGTTCTGGCGGCAGTCTTGCTGCTTGTTGGGGCGGCCGCTATAGGAGTGTGGGCAATGAAGGATTATTCGAATAAGGGAAGCGAGATTACAGCCGATTACAACGGACATGGCGGCACCTTCAAAAATACTCTTGCAGAGATCGATACGCCTGACCCGGCTGTTGTGTATAAGGACGGCTACTACTATATGACCTTCACGCATAATGGCGCAGATGTCATGGTCATGAAATCACGCACGATAGACTTTAAGCAAGCAGAGCGGAAGGTTGTCTGGTATCCGGATATGGGGACCAATTACTCGGCAGAGCTGTGGGCGCCGGAAATCCAGTTCATTCAGGGGAAATGGTACATCTATTTCGCCGCTGACGACGGTCAGAACGAGAATCACCGGATGTTTGTGCTGGAAGCTGACACGGATGATCCGATGGGCAGCTATACGTTTAAAGGCCAAGTGACGGATGACAGCAATAAATGGGCGATTGACGGTCTTGCTATGGAGCTGGACGGCAAGCTTTATTTTGTCTGGTCGGGCTGGGAGGGCGACATCAATGTGCAGCAAAATACGTATATCGCGCCTATGAGCGATCCGCTTACGATCAGCGGTCCGCGTGTTCTGTTGTCCGAGCCGGATTTAGAATGGGAAAAAGCGGGCGGCCCGCCTTATATTAATGAAGGGCATTCGATTCTCCATCACAACGGCCAGGTTCATATCGTGTATTCGGGGGCTGGCAGCTGGACGCCGTTTTATGCGCTTGGCATGCTGTCGCTGAAGGAAGGCGCAGATCCGCTGGTGGCCTCGAACTGGACGAAAGCGCAGGAGCCGATTCTGAAGATGGACGAAGAGGCCGGCGTCTACGGGCCTGGTCATAATTCCTTTGTTTCCTCGCCTGACGGCACGGAACAGTGGATTGTCTACCATGCCACAACCGCGCCGACAGATGGCTGGGGCAACCGTAAAGCACGTGCCCAGAAGCTGGAGTGGGATGAAGCAGGCAGCTTGCAGATCGGTAAGCCTTTAAGCTTGGACACGGCGATCGAGGTTCCTGCCGGGACAGGTGTCTTTAAGGCGGCAGCCCCGTCAGCAGATGTAAGCTTTGACCTTATCCCGTCAACGATTCATACCACAGCGCCAGTTCTGATTCATTATTTGAACGATACGGGGGAAGCGCTGCAAGCGAGCGTAAGTGTTAACGGTGAACATGCAGTCGACATCGAGCTGCCGCAAGCGGACGGAACCGGTTATGCGTATGCCGATATCGCGCTTGGAGCCGGGATGAATGAGATTCATATTGCCATTGACGGCGGTCAAGGAGCAATCGAAGCGATTGAGCTTACAAGATATGAGGCGGAAAATGCGGAGGCAGGAGCGCTGGGCGAAGCAGAGGAGAATTTGTTTGCATCAGGCGGCGGCAAGATGGTCATTGCAGCAGGTGAAGGCGAAGCGGTACGCTTTGCAAATATTCAGGTGCCGATAAGCGGCAGCTATGAAATCAGGTTAAGCGCGGCGAATTACTCCGGCAGCGATGCAGAGCTTCAAGTACGCTTAGACGGTAACGGCAGCAAAGCGAAAAAGATTGTTTTTCCAAATGGAAAACGCAACAATTACCAGACACAATCGGTCACAATGCAATTGAAGGCAGGCAGGAACGCCCTTATACTTGAGAATGCGACAGCAGAAGTGCATATCGATTATATGGATATTCTGAGAGGTTCCGAACAATAGCATAGGCTTACGAAGCAGGAATTGCTTTACCATTCTTTTTAGGGGGCGCTGGTCATGAGAGGCTTGTCCTTTCGATTGTTTATGATTCTAACAGGTATTGCGGCAGGCCTTGCCTTGACTGGCTGCAGTCAACAGCATACAGAAGCAGCGGCTACAGCTGACTCTAAAACATCCGCCATCCAGCTCAATTATTGGACCCCCTTCAGCGGGGGAGATAATTTATTTATGACGGAGATGGTGGATCAATTTAATCAAGAGCATGAAGACATTCAGGTCGTCCAGATGAACTCAAGGCTGGACGACTATTACTCCAGATTAAGAACCGCGATATTATCCGGCAATGCGCCGGATGTCGCCATTATTCATGCGAGCTCTCTGCCCCAATTTGTACAGAACGGTTACATTGAAGATTTATCCGGGCCTGCGAAGGATGCAGGGCTGGATTGGAATGTATATAACCAAGCCGGTACGAAAGCAGTATCCTTCCAGGGCAAGCCTTATGCGGTGCCGCTTGATACCCATATGCTGGTCATGTATTACAATAAGACGTTTCTGGAGCAGGCGCGTGTTCTGGATGCGATGGGCAAGCCGGTGCTTCAAGCCGGAGAAGCCGGCTTTACTCATTTTTTGCAGCAGATCAAGCAAGCTGTATCCAATGATGTCGCCCCGCTGGCTCAACCAAGCACACGGATCGATTCGGTCTGGCTGTGGTGGAGCCTGTATAACCAGATTCAAGGCGGCGGAAAGTTTTATAACGCTGACGGAACGGAAACGGTGCTAAATAATCCGGCAGCCTTGAAAGCGTTGAATTATGTAGAAAGTCTTTATAAGAGCAAGCTTATTCCGCCCAATATTCCGGATGCCTTCAAGCTTTTTAATGAAGGAAAAGCAGCGGTTCTTATTACCGGCGTTTGGGCAACCGGCGCATTAGAGAAAAATGACCAGCTGAGCTTTGGCGTTGTTCCGCTGCCGACGATTTATGATAAGCCGGCAGCCTGGGCGGACTCTCATACGCTGGCGATTCCTTCGCAGCATGATATGCCGCAGGAGAAACGGAAAGCGGCGATGATCTTCATGAAATGGCTGGCTGAGCATGGTGCCAAATGGGCGGAAGCAGGCCATATTCCGAGCATTAACGCGGTGATGGACACAGATGCCTTCAAGTCGCTTGATTACCGCAGTGATTATGCAGCAGCCGCGAACTCGGTTGCCTTCTGGCCGAAGCATACCAAGCAGCATAGCTTCATTGAAGACATTATCCGGCAGTTTGAGCGGATGATATACGGTCAGCAGACGCCGGAGCAAGCGCTGCAGGCAACGGAGACACAGATTAATTTGGATCTGTTGAAGTAAGCGGGGTGAACGATGATGACAAGACTTGGACGCATACAGCAATGGTTCAAAAATCTGGCCCTTGCCCGCAAACTGATTCTGGTTAATGTGCTTCTGATTGTTGTTCCGCTTGGAGTAATCGGAGCATGGTCGTTTTCGATTTTTGCCTCCAAAATGGAAGAGCAGGTCGGCAAATATCAGCTGCAAATGTTAAAGCAAGTAACATTAAATATTGACACCTATATGAATGAGCTCAACCGATTGTCGCTGATGCCGTATCAGTATCAGGAGATTCTGGATTTTCTCGCAACGTCCAGGCAGTCTGGAGAGGCGTTATCCTTGCAGGAGATTGATGATTTGAACAGCTTTGTCTCCAAAGTATTCCTGAACGGCCGTGTTGATATTATGGGCATTTCCTTGTTTGGCGAACATGGAGCATCCTATGTTGTGCTGCCGGAAAGCCAATATATGACGACTTATCAGCTTGGCGGCAATACGGAGTGGCTGGATAAGGCGAAGGGGAGATTCGGCCAGCCGACTTTTATTACCACACATGAAGTGAAATCAACAAGCGGTACCGTGTACCAGGTGTTCTCGATTGCCAGGGAGCTGCGGAGCTTTGACAGCGGAGATACGCTTGGTTATATCGTGATTGATATTGATCCTGCGGCTGTGCGCAAGCTGCTCTCGCAGGTTAGTCTCGGCAGCAAGGAATCGCTTTATATGACAGATAGTGCAGGGGATCTTGTGCTGCGCAAGGAAAAAACAGCTATTTACCCTATTATAGAAGGCTTATCGGAGGAAGGAGTCTCCCACCATACCGCAGACGGGAAAAGCCTGCTTGTTGCCCATGTCAGCTCGGAGGTTACCGGCTGGACGACCGTTGGCGTCGTGCCGGTATCGGAGCTGATGAAGGACAGTCTGGTGGTCCGCAATTCGATTATTCTGATCGGCGGGATATGTATCGGGCTTGCCGTGTTACTGTCTGTCTTTATCGCTTTCCGGATCACAAGCCCGCTCAGGATGCTGCGCACCTTGATGCGTAAAGTAGAACGGGGGGATCTGAAGGTCTCGTTCCCGGTCCAGCAGTGGGATGAGGTTGGTCAGCTTGGCAGTGCTTTTAATATCATGGTGTCGCGTCTAAGCGAGCTTGGTTACCGTCTATACGAGACGGAAATCCGGGAGAAGGATGCCGAGATTGCAGCGCTGCAAAGCAAGATTAATCCCCATTTTCTATACAATACGCTTGGTTCGATCTCTATGTACGCGGAAGTGGAAGGCAACCGGGAGGTCGTGACAATGACGAATAATTTAAGCCGTCTGCTGCGGTACTCTTTAAGCGGCCGCAAGGAAATTGTTACGCTGCGTGATGAGCTTGACCATGTTCAGGGCTATATGACCATTCAGAAAATGCGTTATGACGATCGGATTGATTTCCGGCTTGAGGCGGATGAATCGCTGTACAGCTGTCCGGTTATCCCGCTTATGATACAGCCAATCGTGGAGAATGCGATTAATCATGGTCTCGACAAAGGAATTGGCGAAGGCCGAATTCAGCTCTCCTGTTATCAGGAGCAAGGAATGTTAATGATTGTGATTGAGGATGACGGAATCGGCATGACGAGCGGGCAGCTAAGCACGATGCGTCAAAGGCTTGAGAAAATTCATGATCTCGGAGGGACTTCAGGTAACGGTCTGATGAACGTGCACCGTCGAATCCGGCTGCATTATGGCGAGCAATACGGCCTGCAGCTGGAAAGTATGCCGTTCCAGGGACTTAAAGTTATCCTTGCGATGCCGATCGTTTATTCTATGACGGGTTAGGGAGGAGTCGGACGAATGCCAAACATTCTGATTGTTGATGATGAGGCGATATTCCGCAGGGGACTGCGTAAAATCATCGAGTCCTCTTCCGGCAGCTGGCAGGTAGCAGGCGAAGCAAAAGACGGGTATGAAGCGTTGGAGATGGTGGAAAGCCTCAAGCCCGATGTGCTGTTAACGGATATCCGGATGCCCCGGATGGACGGTCTGCAGCTGATCCAAATTGCGAAGGAGCGTTTTCCGAAGCTGCTTGTTATTGTGTTGAGCGGCTTTGATGAATTTACTTATTTGCAGCAATCGCTGCGACATGGGGTACGGGATTATCTGATGAAGCCTGTGGAGCGGGAAGAGCTGTTCAAGACGCTGAACAAGCTGGAGGAGGAGCTCGCTGCTCCGCAGCCCGCCGCCGAGCTGTCTACGGTCGAGATGGCAGATGCCCGGATCATCCGCCAGCATGTGAGCGAGCATCTGGTGGCGGGGCTGCTCAAAGGATATGTGAATGAGACAGATCTTGCGCTGCTCGCAAGAATTGGCGTTACGTTCCGCGAGCCTTATTTTGCTTGCATGATTATTAAGCTGGACAAGGATCTGCTGGATAAAGAGCGGTATGAGAAAGCCGATCCAAGCCTGTTCCAGCTGTATATCCAGCAGATTGTCCAGGAGCTGCTGGATCAGCGGGCCAAAGGCTTTTCGTTTATTTTATCCGAGACGGAAGTTGTCGCTCTTGTTAATCTGGCTAGTCAGCCGGAGGCAGCAGACCCGTTGTTTGAGCTGTCGGAGACGATCCGCAGACGGATGATCTCCTTATCCAAGCTGACGGTTACGATCGGAATCGGAAGAACAGCGGCCGGAATCAAAGAGGTTCCGCAATCGTTCCAGGAAGCGAAGATCGCCCAGCTTCACCGGTTAATCGTAGGCGGTGACCGGGTAATCAGTTATGCAAGGATCAAGGAAGACGGTGAGGAGCTGGCATGGAGCTCGTCGCCGGAGCTGCGGATGGACCTCATCGAGTCGGCCATACAGGAAGGAAAGCCCGGTCAGACAAGGGAATACGCGACAGCCTTTATTACCGGCCTTTGCTCGCAGGCGAAAAGTCCGGAAGTGATTCACCAGCAAATTTGCAAGCTGCTTATTCATGGGTACGAGGAAGCAGAGAAGCTGGGGCTTACGCAAAGCTGGCTTGGTGAACGTACGATGCAGGCTGTACTGCTGGAGATTTGTTCCCTGAACTCCCGCACCGAGCTGATTGACTGCTGCAGCTCCTACTTAGGGAAGCTTGCCGAATGTATTTCGCATGGACAGCGTAATTCCGATCATGATCCGATCGAGAAGGTCATCCGGTATGTGAACCAGCATTATCAGGAGCCGCTGTCGTTGACGCAAGTTGCGGAACAGGTCTATCTGAACCCGGCTTATCTGTCTACGCTGTTCAAGCAGCGGACGGGCAGCTCGCTTGTGGAATATTGGACCGATCTGAGAGTAAGTGAAGCGAAGAAGCGTCTGGTCTCTTCTAATGAAAAGGTAACGATTATTGCCGAGAGCACCGGCTTCGGAAATATCCGTCATTTCAACCGCGTATTCAAAAGCGTCACCGGTCTGGCTCCGATTGATTACCGGGAGCAGGCAAGGTCAGTGAAGGCATAAATGGAAACAGCCTGAAGAACAGATTGATGTTCTGCGGGCTGTTTTTGTTTGGCTATAGATATTCGGCAACCGCAACAAATTGGATCTCATTACGTCTTTATAATGGGATTATTTGGAGGGAGCTGTTGATTATAAAAAGGTTCAAAATGGTGCTAATCTGTGTAGTCATATTGCTCTTGATCTTTACCATAATCGAGAGCTTGTCATTAAGGGGCAGCGTAGAGGGGATGGAGAGAAAGGTTCGTTCTCTCAATCAGCCGATGACAACCATTGCTCATGTTGAACGGTTAGGGAAGATGAATGCTATTGTCTTTTATGAATGGGGGACAACTGAACAATATTTCGGGATTGCAAGAATGAAGAGGAGCCTGCTTAGCTGGTATTTTGACGGGGGTTCGACCTCGGCAGCCCCAAAGGATCATAAGTTTGGCTGGTCTTATAGTAACTTAACGGGAGAAGTGCCTTACAAAGGAATTTTTTATGGGAAAATATTTGATCCGGAAATTGAAGGCATGACGTTGAAGAGCAGTGATGGAAGGGAATATTCCTGTAACATCGTGGAATATGGGAGCGGGGAAAGATTCTGGTTCTATTTAACGGATAAAGTAGAGCTGTCAGATTCCATTGTTATTGCATATTCCCATAGCGGTGAAATATTGGAGCAATATCCGAGTCAAGATTCATCAGCCATATAGAAAAAGCTTTCCCATCGCTTCTATATAAGAGCGGGGGAAAGCTTTTTTCAAAATATAAGTGTATCATGCTACGTAGTCTGGTTATGCCCGCGAACGAATCTCCTGGCGCATGAACAGCACATAAGAAATAGCAAAGCAGATTGCTGTCTCGGCGATCAGGCAAATAAGCTGCGGCCAGGACAGGAGGATACTCTGCATAAGAGGCAGCGGACTTGCGATAGCGCCAACGACCTGCTCGGTTGTTAATGGTCCAAGCGACCTTACACCAGGCATCAGCAGCGTGCTCGTTGCTTCCGAGAACAGATAGGAAGGCGAGATTCGGTTCAGCAGCAGCATCCCGTTAAAGTGACTAAGCTGCGCATGTATGCCTGCTGTGTCAGCAGGTGCTGTCGCTTTATCGATCAATCCGATGATCATGCTGTAAAATACGGAGAAAAAGATCCACAGCGCAATACCCGACAATGCGGATGTAGCCGTCTGTCTGAAGCGAATGGAAAATATAATCGAAAGGTTCAGCCAGAAGCCGACATAGACGATAGCTGCAACCAGGAAGCATAGGACACGCAGCACTTCCTCCGGTGTTGGCGGGTACCCGATTATAAACAGGCCAAGTCCCATGACGAGAAAGCCGAGGGAGAACAGCACGACAGAGATTAGCAGCAGGGAAGCCGTAAACTTTGCCAGAATAAAGTCATCACGGTACAAAGGCTGCGATAGCAGTCTGCTCAGCGTTCCTTTGCTGCGCTCCGTGTTGACGGCGTCAAACCCTAAAGCGATGCCAATCAGCGGCCCTAGGAAAGAGACAAAGGTGACAAAGGTCGGCAGCGAGCCGTCTGAAGCGGTGAACATTTGCAGAAATAAAAAAGAGCTATCGGTCTCCTGTGATTTGACACCTGCTTGAATAGCGGTTACGGCTGCATAGATGGAGCCAATGCAGGCCAGCGTAATAATGCCGATTAGAATCGTAAAGCGCCAGCTCCGCATATGATCGCCAAATTCCTTCTGGACAAGCACCCAAAAGGGGGAAGACTGGCGGCGTCCGGCTTCCGGAGAGTCTTCTGAGCTGCGGTGGAAGCGGCGGCCGAACAACCCTTTCCAAAAGCCGTTATTGAATGCTGTTGCTTCGTTCAAGCTGTCCCCCTCCTTCAAAATAACGGTGGTAAATATCATCCAATCCGTATTGCTTCCGGCGGATGGCAAGTAAGGAAGCGCCGCTGTCGAGGACAGTCCGCGCTGCTTCCGAAGTCAGATCGCGTGTACCTGTCAGTATCGCTTCGGATGGCTCTGCATCGCCTGATGCGCTATGCCATGAAGCAGGGCCTTTATACGAAAGGATGCCTTCCAGGCCGGCAAGACGTTCATCGAGCTCTTTGGACCAAGGGGCGGCAGACAGCTCGACCGTTACGCTTCCGTCATCGTCCAGCTGCTTGGCCAAGGATTCAATATTGCCCGAAGCAATCAGCTTGCCCTGAACAAATAAGCCCACCCGGTCGCATATTTGCTGAACCTGATGCAGGTGATGCGAGGATAGCAGCACGGTGAGTCCTTCGTTGCGGCTTAACTGCTCGATCAGCTCCAGCAACTCGCGCACCCCTTCGGGGTCAATGCCTAGCGTTGGCTCATCCAGAATAATAATTTCAGGCTTTTTGATCAGAACATCGGCAATGCCAAGCCTTTGCCGCATCCCTCTGGAGAACGCGCCAACCTTCTTGGCAAGCGTATGCTGAAGGCCAACCCGCTCCAGCAGCTCAAGCGCCTGGATACGGGCAGCCTGAGCAGGAATGCCGTTCAGCCTGGCTGTCAGCAGCAGGTTGTCGAGTGCGGTACGGTCTTCATAAAAGCCTACATCATCCGGCATATAGCCGACTCTCCGCTTCACGTCCAGCGGCTGCCTTGCCGGATCTAGTCCGCATACCCGGACTTTGCCGAAGCTTGGCTCTGTCAGCCCCAGCATCATAAGGATGGTTGTTGTTTTTCCCGCGCCGTTTGGGCCCAGCAGACCAAATACTTCCCCTTTTTGAATGGTCAAATCCAGCTGGTTCACGGCGGTTTGGCCGCCGTATGTTTTCGTTAACCGGGACATTTCAATGATTGGCGATTGCGTTGCTGCCTCCATCGTTACCGCCTCCCGAATTTACGGAATAGGCCGTAGATAGCGGCGATAACGGCCAGGATGATGACAATGCCGATCCAGCCCCAGAGAACCGAGGATTTCACGGCAACCCGGAATTGCGCATCGGCGGATTTCTCAGGCGAGGCGGCATTGATGTTTACGACATAATCGCCAGCCAGCGCTTTTTTGTCCGCTTTAATCGTGGCTTGAACATGCTGGGTCTCCCCCGGCTTGATGGAAGGAATGGTCGAAGGCTCGAAGGTGACCTCCCAGTCGGTTGGATTTTCCGCAGTCATCGCCACTTGCTTGAGCTCCGCTGAGCCTTTATTTGTTACAACCAGATCAAGCTTGCGCGTGGAACCGGCTGTGACATCTGTGCTTAATAGATTGTTAGACGTGCTTAGCTGAAGGTCGTAGGTGCCCGTGACAACAGCTTCAACGGTTGTGCTGCCGGTAGTAGAGTTGTTGGAAGCGGATACGGGGATATCATAAGTTCCGGCCTGCACCGATTCGGGCGGTTTGGCGCTAATGGTAATCGTCTTCTCGCCGTTGGCGTCTACCTCAACGGAAGTAACACTATTGCTTCCGTCGCTGAAGGTAACATCCCAGCCCGCAGCGGCCTCCGCGGCCAGCGCGTAGGTTTGCTTTTCCGCCGTACGGTTGCGAAGGGTTGCACTGAAGGTGAATGTAGAATCTGAATGACCCTGCATATTAGGCTGATCCGTCGTAAGCTCGGTCCGGAATGTTCCCTGCTCGGAGACTTGAACCGCCAGCGGGAGCACGCTGCCGTCCGCATTCATTTGAAATTGATACACGCCCTTATTAATTTCAAGCGGAACATCAAGCTGCAGATTGACCGTCTGCGTTTCTCCGGCTTTTACCGCAATCTTGCTTACCGTACGTCCCCCGGCTGTCAGCTCGTAATCCCACTTATTCCCTTTCTCGTCAAATCCGAGATCAACCGTTTCGGTCGAAGAGCCGTGATTGATAATATCCACCGAATAAGCGATTGTATCTCCCGGCGGCGCGGATAGTTGCAGATATGGCGTATACAGCTCTACCGCCGCTGCTGCCGAGACCGGCAGTGAGCCTGCTCCTAATGATACGGCACCTAACGTCATTCCTAGCGCGAGCAAATATTTAGCGCTTTTTTTGCGGCATGCTTGAAGCATGCGATCCCCTCCTGTAGCTCTAAAATTTTGACTGCTTCGCTTAGCAGCGTACGTAATCGGTACGAATAGCAAAGACGAATGGATTTACGAACCTGAAAAATTTTTTATTTTTCCTTCGGCGAAAATTTTGGTACAACGTTAGGTAGATGTGATTGATCCGGTTAGCAGGGGAGGAATGGCGATGGGCCGCTTGGAGGATATGAGCGAGGTTCTTCGCGACATGTGTGAAGGCGAGGCAGATGCCTTTGACCGGTTTTATGCCCGATATGCACCGCTTGTTTTGCAGGTTGCGCTGCGTATGCTGGGTGAACGGATGGAAGCAGAGGATGTTTGTCATGATGTCTTTCTTGAAGTGTTGAGGCGCGGAAAGGATTATAATCCCGGGCGCGGGTCGCTGGAGGCTTGGCTCGCGGTGATGACCAGAAGCCGTTGTCTGGATCGTCTGCGCAGGTACAAACGGATCGCCGAGAAGGATAAGCTGCTGGAGCAAGACGCCGCTTCCAGCAGCAGAAGCTCGGAAGATATTGCCCTGCAGCATTTGGAGCAGCAGGAGTTAAACGAAGCGCTGGAGAGGCTGCCGCGTAATCAGCGGGATGCGGTTGCTTACAGCTATTACAGCCCGCATACGCAGAAGGAGTTGTCCGCTGCCTGGAACGTTCCGCTCGGCACCGTAAAATCATGGGTAAGATACGGTTTGAACAATATGCGGAAGCATTTGGAGAGACGGGACTGGACGCGAGATCAGAAGAATGGAGTAGAGGAGGGACGCAGATGAGCAGTATGATGGAGGATTCATGTACGCTTGGGTTTAGCGAGGAGCAGTGGATTGATTGGCTGCTTGGCAAGCAGGCAGCCGATAGCTACTGCGAGATGGCCAAACATTTAAATACATGCTCCGCCTGCAAAGAAATGGTAGCGGTATGGCAACCGATTCTTGCGCCAGAAGCTGCAACTGAAGGAGCAGGCCTAGCAGCGGATAATAGACTTCCGTCGGATCAAATCCGGCAGAGCTTGAGAGCACATGTTAAGAGACATGCTGTTATTCGACAGCTCCGGCACGGCTGGACGTCCCGCAGCAAATGGGCGGCTGCTCTTGTATCCGCGGTTATCGTGATCGTTTGTGCCGCTTCGCTGTATGGCAGTGTCCGACAGCCGGCAGATCAACGAAATCATTATGTCGCGGCCCATGAGCCGGAAGCTTTGGATTTTATTAACGCTCCCGAGACGGCCAGCTATAAGGTGCATCCCTATAATAATGAGCTTGGAGAAGGGTATATCTGGTTTAACGGAGATTCCGGCGAAATGCTGGTGCTGCTGGACGGCATGATACCGACAAGAGACTACGACATACAAGCGTGGGCATTGGAAGGCGGCAGCCGGGTGAATCTGGGATTGCTCGAGCAGTCGGAGAGGAAGCATGCCCATCTGTATGTCAAAGCCGGCGCTTTGGCGAACGCAAGCCAGCTTGCGCTGACGATCGAGCCTTCCGGCGGCAGCGACAAGCCAACTTCGCCGGATGCTTTCCTGTTCAGAATGGGGCACTAAGCCGCCGGATGCGTTCCTATGAGGGATTTTAGAGCAGCAACCGCCCCATCTTGGCGATCGTCTGTTCATCAGCCGGGAGGTTAACGGTGACGGTAAAGTGGGGAGAGTCCGATACGATAAAAGAAAGCTGGTTGAACTCTAATGTTCCGGCTTCCGGATGATAATTGATTTTCTTCCCTTCCGGCCCGTTCAGCACGTCATGCTGCGGCCACCACTCCCGGAATTCATCGCTTGTTCGCTGAAGCTCGTCAATCATCTCCAGCCACCAGGCATCGCCCGGGAATTTGGCATAACCGGCACGGAACTGGGCAAGTCTATGCCGTGCATGCTTTTCCCAGTTCTCCTTCAGGAGGTCCCGGACGCCGGACAAATGGAAGGAACGCCATACGGTGTTGCGTTCGCGCTCCGACATCGATTCGAAAGGGCCGTATATAAGATTTGCAGCTTTATTCCATGCTCTGATAATCAGCCGTTGATCGGTTATAAAAGCCGGACTTGTACCTTGGCGGTCAAGGAAGCTTTGCAAATTGTCGCCGATCCTGTTCTCGTCCAAGGACGGGTCAGCCGGAATCTGCTGGATCGCCAGCAGGAACAAATGCTTCCGTTCATCGGCATCCAGTTGGAGCGCGCGGCTGATGCAATCCAATACTTGAGCGGATACCTGAATCGGCCGGGCTTGCTCCAGCCAAGTATACCAGTCCACGCTTACGCCTGACAGCATAGCTACTTCCCCTCGTCTTAGCCCGGGTGTCCGCCTTCGCCCGCTGGCCGGCAATCCGGCTTGCTCCGGAGACAGCCGGGCCCTCCGCGTCTTCAGGAATTGCGCAAGCTCTCTTAATCTTACAGACTCATCCATGCTTCAGAACCTTCTTCCTTCTTCCCGTTATGAACTGCTTATTCAAATCCTATCGTAGGAGAAAAACTCCTAGGATAAGCGCTCCTCTTAATCTCTTATCGGATTCATTATACACTCTATGGGAATTCGACATGAAGAGTAAGGTAGGGGAAAGATAATGGAGAAAGCTTTGCAACAGGTATCTGGAAGAAGCCGGCTGCTTCTGCTCGGACTATCGCTTGGTTATTTTATGGTGCTGCTGGATATGACGGTCGTTAGTGTTGCCCTTCCGGCGATCCACGAAGATCTCGGGGGAGGGATCTTAGATCTCCAATGGGTAGTGAATGCTTATACGATCGTATTTGCAGGGTGTTTGCTGTCAATGGGGGTATTCGCAGACCGATTGGGCGCAAAACGGGTTTATATCGGCGGTCTCATCCTGTTCTTAGCCGCATCGGCTGCATCGGCAATCGTATCGACTACAGGTGCGCTTATCGCTTTGCGGGCCATTCTTGGGATCGGAGGAGCGGCTTTGCTGCCGGCCTCGTTAACCTTATTGTCCCATGCTTATCCCGTCCCGGGAGAACGGGCCAAGGCGCTGGGAATATGGACCGCGGTTACGGGAGCCGCGATGGCGGCCGGGCCTGTGGTTGGAGGAATACTCGCGGATTCTTTTGGCTGGCGGAGCATTTTTCTGCTTAATGTACCGATTGCCGCAATAAGTCTGCTGCTGACTTGTTTGCTGGCAGAAGAGACCCCGCGCTCTGCGCAAAAAAGCTTTGATGCAGCCGGTCAGGCAACCGCACTGGCGGCAATAGCTGCTTTATCCTTCAGTTTGATGGAGGGCCAGTACTATGGCTGGGGATCTCCCGTCATTTTGGGAACGGTTGTTTTGGCGGTGCTGAGCATGATCTTGTTTGTCATCGCTGAAGCAAAAGGTCGCGCTCCGCTCTTTCCATTAAGCTTATTTAGGAACAGCACCGTTTCTACAGGGCTGATAGCCGGAATGGTCATTAATGTGGGATTGTCCGGGGTGCTGTTTGTATTGCCTCTATACTTTCAGCAGAGTAAAGGATTGTCGGCTCATGCGGCCGGTCTGTCCCTGCTTCCCATGATGCTTCCGCTGGCCTTTAATCCGATTCTGACCGGACGGATCGTCAGCCGAATTGGCGCGCGCAAGCCTATGGCGGCAGGATTTGGGCTTGGAGCAGCGGGAACGCTGATCCTGGCATGGACCCATTCCGGCACAAGCTATGCATGGACTTTTATTGGCTTGCTGTTGATAGGCTTTGGAGTTTCTCTTGCCATTCCTTCGCTGATGGCGGCCGTTATGTCTTCCGCTCCGAGGGAACAGACTGGTGCGGTTTCCGGTGCGATTAACGCAAGCCGCCAGCTTGGATCGGTTCTTGGCGTAGCCTTGCTTGGAGCGGTGTTGAACGGCAGTCAGTCATTTCTATCCGGCATGCAGGTCTCTTTTATCCTGGTTGCGATTCTGCTGGCCGGAGGTTCCGTTCTGACCTTTGCCGTATTCGGCAAGAAGAGATAAAGCGGACTATGGACTGGCAAGCATCATAATATAACACCTAATATTCCCAATAATACACCTCGTCCTGTAAACCCTTACATTCTAAGATGGGAGATGCAACTAATCCTTGACGAGACTTAAGGGGGAGTATGAATGGCACGAAGCAAGGCAATGCTGTCTGCTTTGATGGCACTGCTGCTGCTTATAACGGCGTTTCCGGTATATGCGGCAGGCAATGACAACAACGAAGCAGTCGCTTCGGTTAGCAGCGGGTCAGACAGCTATGTGCGGATCAAGAACAAATGGAAAAGCAATTATTTGTATGAGGGCTCGGACGGCGTTGTCCGTTATGGCTTTACGGCGATGGACAACGAGAGCTCCCATTGGCTGATTGAAGACAGCGGCGGGGTGAAGCGGATCAAAAACCGCGCGACCGGCCATTACATCACGATGGAGGATACGAATCAGCGGCGCGATCCTTTATACAGCCGGAGCATTACTACGAGCACTGCGGATGACCAATGGATCATTGCGGACTCCAGCCGGGCCGGTTATGTCATTATCAAGAATGCCGGCGATCCATCCGCGAATCTCGTTATTCACCAGGAAGACCAGCTTGGATTCGCGGAAGTGAGCGGCGATATCAATATCACGTTCGAAAGCCCGCAATGGGCGCTGGAGCCGGTTGACCCGGCAGGCGTTCCTGTACGAATCGTTAACCAGTTCAAGGCCGGGCAATATTTGTACGAGGATCAGGATGGGTTTGTCAAATTTGGCGTTGCCGGCGGTATTACCGATCCCGTAACCCATTGGTATATGGAAACGGTCGAAGCCAAAGAAGACGGAAGCACGGTAATCCGCTTGAGGAACCGCGCGACCGGGCACTACATTACGCAAGGCGATGAAGGCTGGATGCAGCTTAAAGCAATCGCGCAAGACGACACGAAAAGCGAATGGACGATGGCGGCAGCGGCTACTGCGGGCTTCGTTACTTTTACAAATGTATTTGCGGCGCAAGCAGAAACCCCGTTAAACTATGTGCTTAATACCCAGTTCCCGGATGATACCAATGTCCGTGCCAATGACTGGGCTCAGCCGGAATGGGGAAGCGCGCAATGGCGGATCGATATGGCGGCGGATGTTCAGCCTGTCCGGATCGCAAGCTATTCCGATGATCCTTCGGTAGCTTCTTATCTGTACGAGAATAACGGCGTTGTACAATACGGAGCGCTGGACAGCACGATTGCAAGCAGCTACCTCTATCAATGGATAATGGAAGATTTCGACGGCAAGACGCTTATCCGCAACGTGGCAACCGGTCACTATATCCGAGGCGGGTCGGCTCAGCCGACAGATCCTCTGACGGCGGATAAGCCGGCAGCTATCGATGCTTCCTATCAGTGGACGCTTGCATCCTCAAAAATCTACGACGACTATAAGACGATCCAAAGCGCAAGCGGAACTAATGTCTACCTGCATAACGCGGATGCAACAGGGTCTGCCCAGGCAGGCACGGTTGATCCGGATACGAATCCGGCGCAATGGCTGCTTGCCGATCCATCGGCGGCAACGGACGGTTCCCCGCAGTTTGTGCGCATGATGAATGAATGGCAATCCATGTATTTGTACGAGGATTCGCAGGGCAATTTGAAATACGGCAATATCCGCGAGGACGATCAGCGTGATCAATGGGTCATTGAGCGGTTCCAGGGCCGTAAGCGGATCAAGAACCGCGCGACCAACCATTATATTAATCTGCAAAATGTAACGGACGGTCATATCAAAGTATCCGATGTGGAGGATGACTGGAGAAGCGCCGTTTGGGTCATCGAGGATAAAGGCGGCGGCTCCAGGCTGATTCATAGCGTTCTGGACGCAAATGAGACGGAAGGCTCGCAGAAATACATCAACCTGCAGAACCTGACCAAATATGCCGAGTATGGCATTATTAATCCGAACTGGGGCAGCCCGCGCTGGCGCTTTATCAATGTGCCGGAAGCTCCGCCAAGCAATCTTCGGATCAAGAGCAAGCTGACCGGCGGTTATTTGTACGAAGTGACGGAAGCTGGCGCGGATCTAGGCAAATTGAAATTTGCCGACGTTCCCGAATCCGATACCTCGTCAATTTGGTTTCCGGAAGATGCAGGTGACGGAGTTGGATCTGTACGACTCAAAAACCTTGCAACCGGCCATTACGTCTCGATGGAAGGCGTCGGCGGTTCCGTCGAGCAGGACGCGCCGGACTTCAAGCTGGTAGCGGAAAGCATCTACCCGCAATGGGGCAGCGCCAAGTGGTACCTGCAGGATAGCGCAAATGAAGGCTATGTGAATATGAAAAGCGCTTGGGCCGGCCACTTTGTCTATGAAGCGAGCGGGGACGATGCAGGGTATACGAAAGTAAGCAAGCTTGTTGCCGGCAATGATGAAGGGCAGTTCGCGGCGGAAGCGGTTGAGGTGCCGGAAGCGCCGCTGCCAGCCGTTCCCGTCCGGATCAAAAATGCGGCAACCGGCCAATTCCTCTATGAGAACCATGGCGGTGTTGTGCTGTACGGCAATGTGGAAGCAGATAACGGCTACTCGCATTGGCTGCTTGAAGCAGATAACGGATCGTACCGTATCCGGAACCGGGTAACCGATCATTACGTCTCGGTAGACGATAATTACCGGTACATTACGAGCGGAGCATTGGAAGAAGCGGCGGCAAAAGCAGTTTGGTCCATTGAGCCGCAAGGCACGACCTACTTGATCCGCAGCTTATACGGCAGCTTTGACGATGAATATATCAATGTGCAAAATAGCGCGGGATACGCGGAACGCGGCTTGTTCCCTGCATCCTATGGGACGCTGCAATGGAGCTTTGACAATGCGCCGGTTGATTTCACGACGCCGGTCATGGGCGATGAGCGGAACGAAGCAACCGGCACTCCGATTTTTAACGATACCAATTACATCACCGTAACGGCTGGCGGCAAAAATCTTGCGGAATCAAACGGCACGGCGGTTGTAACGGGAAGCTCCGGCACGGGTAATGCAAGCGTGGAATGGCTGCTGCAGGATTACAACGGCCGCAAGCTGATCAAGAACCGTGCAACGGGCAAGCTGCTGTCGCTGGACCTTTCTCTCAAGGACAGCGCCGCGGCCATAACGGATGCCGAGCAGTGGATCATTGAAGAACGGTTGGGTCATTTTGTCCTGGTTAATGCGGCAGATAAGAACGGAGCCTTGCATATAGAGGGCAGTGCGCTGCAGTATGGCGAAGCGGCTTCTCCTGCCGTTTGGAGCTTTACTCCGGTGCAAGACAAGGTTGTTTACGAAGCGGAGAACGCCTTCCACAGTCAAAGCATCTCCGCGGCAGCTTTATCGGAAGGTTATACGGGCACGGGTTATCTAGCGGGCTTAAAGAATAGCAGCGACCTGATCCGCTTTGTTGTTAACGCGGAAGAAGCCGGTGCTTACGAGGCTTCCATCCGTTACCTGGGAAGTCAATCCGGTACCCTGAAAGTAACAGTTAATGGTATTCCGTCTGAAGACGTGAGCCTCCCTGCGGCTTCGAACTGGAAGAATACCGAGTTGACGCTTGAGCTTCGGGCAGGCGTAAATACGGTTACGGTACAGGGAGCATCAGGCAGCGGCGGCTATTCCATTGATTCGCTTTCCATTAATCATGCGGTGAAGCTGGATTATCGCGGAGCGACTGTTCCTTACGTCACTTATGAAGCCGAGCATGCGGCTACCAATGCCGCGCTCATCGGACCATCCAGGGTATATCGCGACATGGCCTCCGAAGCTTCGGGCAGACAGGCGGTTTCGCTTAACGAGACCGGCGATTACGTAGAGTTTACTCTCGCCCAGCCGGCTAACTCTATCGTCTTGCGTTATGCGATTCCGGACAGCGCGGACGGCAGCGGATTGCAGGAAACGTTAGGTCTTTACGTAAACGGCGAATTTAAGCAAAAGCTGAGTCTGACTTCGAAATACGCTTGGGAATACGGCAGCTACCCGTGGTCCAATGATCCGAAGCAGGGCAGCGCGCACCGCTTCTTCGACGAGATTCATGCGCTGATCGGCGATGTGCCTGCCGGTGCAACAATCCGGTTGGAAAAGGATGCGGACAGCACGGCTGATTACTACGTGATCGATTTGGCCGATATGGAGCAGGTTGCAGATCCATTAACAATGCCGGAAGGTTTCCTGTCCGTCGCTGATTACGGCGCAACCGCCGATGATGGCGCGGATGATACGGCAGCCTTGGGCGACGCCATGACAGCAGCCAAAGCCGCAGGCAAAGGCGTCTGGTTCCCGGCGGGTACCTTTGAGCTTCGCAGCAACCTGCTGCATGTCAGCGACGTGACAATCCGCGGTGCGGGCATGTGGTATACCACGCTTCTTGGAGCAAGATTTATCGGCGATGGCGGACATACCGAAGTGTATGATCTGCTCGTTGACGGCGACTTGAATGTGCGTGATGACGAAGCAAGCACGCATGGCTTCGAAGGAGAGTTTGGCCCGGGCTCCGTTATCCAGAATGTATGGATTGAGCATTCCAAGACAGGTCTCTGGCTGACGCGTTTGAAGGGAAGCACCGGTTATACGGACAGCTTGCATATGGTTGGTCTCCGAATGCGCAATCTGATGGCGGACGGCATTAACTTCTGCGTCGGAACGAGCAACAGCATGCTGGAGCAAAGCGACATCCGTTATCCGGGGGACGACGGCATTGCGATGTGGTCGGCGGAAGGCGTAGCCAGCGTAAATAATACGGCGCGTTTTAACACCGTATCTCTTCCTTGGCTGGCGGATAATATGGTTATTTTCGGCGGCAAAGACAACAAGCTGACCGACAATATCGCGAAAGACACCATTACCAATGGTGCGGGTGTAGCTGTATCAACACGCTTCAATCCGGTTCCGTTCAGCGGTACAACGGTGGTTGAGCGCAATACGCTGATCCGCACGGGCAGCTTCGATACGGGTTACGGCGTGAATCTTGGCGCGATCTGGGTATTCGCAAGCGAGAAGGATCTGAACGGTACCGTATACATTCGGAATAACACAGCTCTCGACAGCACGTATGCCGGACTGATTGTTCATGGCGATTTTAAGGTGAGCGATGTCTCCATTGAAAATACGGTTATTGACGGTGCTGGTACAAACGGTGTGGATGTTACTCCTAACGTAAAAGGCTCCGTTATTGCGGATAACATTATCGTGCGCGGCGAACGGATCTCTGTTGTTAATGATTCGAATCCGGGCTTTGCGTTCGAGGAGCAGAACGAAGGCTTCGCAAGCCTGTTGAAACCATTCCAGTTCACGATAGGCAATGACCGTATCGGTCCATTCGAGATGGAGAAAGGGACTTCGGAAACGGCTCATGTCTATAACGGGAGCGGGGAAGACGTGACGGGAGAAGCGGTTATAACGACAGACAATAGCCATATTGCGTATCTGGATAACGGGGAATTAAAAGCCGCACGTCCAGGGAATGCAAAAATCTCCGTCGCTTATAACGGCACTAAGCGGGTGTTTACGCTTCAAGTGACAGGCAAGGAAGACAGCAATACAGGTGCGAATCCGGGCAACACAGGCAATACGGGCAGTAACGGAACGGATGTCATTACGGCAGCTTCGAAGCCGGAAGACAATGATCTTGCCTTGAAAAACAAAGTTAACAACGGACATTCTGTCGTTACGGTTGATATCAGTGCTTCAGGGGCATCCGGCAAAGCGGCTTTTACGGTAAAAGCATTGCTGGAGCTGGCCGGTTCCAAGCCGGATACGGTCTTGGTCGTGAAGAGCCAGCAGGGGAGCTATACCTTCCCGCTGAAGCAGCTCGCCCAGATTTTGAAGGCTAATGGTATTACAGATACAGCAAACGCGATTTGGACTTTCTCGATCCAATTGCCTTCGGTCGATCTGACAGCCAAGCTGAATAAGGATGCGGCAGATCAAGGCGTAACGACGGTTGGCTCTGCGCTCGACTTCAGCATCACGGTTCAAACCGGCGAGCAAACGGTTGTTATTACAAGCTTTGGCGGCGTTTATGTGGAAAGAACCATAACGGTAGATGGCGTGCAAGAAACAGGCAAATTAACCGTATTGGTCTACGATCAAGCAACGGGTATGTTTAGTTCGGTACCTGCCCTTATCACGGTGAAGGACGGCAAGACTGTTGTGACTATTAAGAGCATGGGCAACAGTGTTTATACCGCAGCAAAGCTTGAACGTACCTTTACGGATACGGACGGTCATTGGGCCAAATCGGACATTGCTCTCCTGGCCGGCAAAGGTATTCTGAATGGCGTATCCGCAGGCAGGTTTGAACCGGAACGCGCGGTGACCCGCGCCGAATTCGCCGCAATGCTTGTTCGTGCGTTAGGCATTCGCCAGATTGGCGAGTCGCGTACCTTCAAGGATGTTCCGGTCGGTAGCTGGTATGAGGAGACGGTGAAGCTCGCATCCGGTGCAGGCATTATCAACGGTTATGAGGACGGGACCTTCCGTCCGAACAACAAGGTAACCCGCGAAGAGATGGCCATAATGGCAGTCAAAGCCATGGAGCTGGCGACAAGCAGCAAGCTTGTTGCAGCAGACTTGAACTACAAGGATGCTGACCAAATTTCCAATTGGGCATCCGATGCCGTAGGCAAAGCGACCGGTGCAGGTATATTAAAAGGCATGCCGGACGGCTCCTTTGCGCCGGCAGGCAGTGTAACCCGCGCCGAAGCGGCAACGCTTTTGAAGCGTTTGCTGGTATCGGCAGGATTGTTGAACGGATAAATTAGTGAACGGAAGGCGACCGTGTCGATAGGCACGGTCGCTTTTTTTTATAGTTGCAGGTACTAAAAGCGTTGCCATAGGCAGGGGATTGGCGAACGGTAAGGAACTTTTTATAAAGGAGCAATACCGAGCTGTAACTTGCACGTATAGGAAACCTCACAATTTTCGCTGATAAGGAAATGAATTTCCTATTTGGAGTTCATCCGGCCTGTTGCCACTAAACAGTCTAACTCCACATCCGGCCTGTTGCCGCACTCTTATTTACTTTTTGCACATATAGCGGAAACGAGTTACCGTATAAAGAAATAAATGACCGAACACGCTCCACGGGGGATGCAAGGAGGCGCCATTTAGCGGTAGAGGGAAAAAATAGCAGGTTGTAAGGAAATTTTTTGCGAAGTGTGAACCGCTATGCGGAGGTGGTGAAGATGAAGAGGACGCTAGAGCTGAACAATTTTCTAAATAAATTAGAAGATAGTCAAATATTTTATCGCCTTAGTAAGATTCGAAGAGAAGCTATTATGGTTGAAATAGCGGTTCCTGGTCAACGTTGGGAAGTAGAATTTATGGAGGATGGTACGATCGTAATCGAGAAGTTCATCAGTAATGGTGATGTTTACGATGCACAAGAATTAGATGTTCTGTTCAGGGAATTCAGTGATTAGCATTTGTTCAATAACAGTAATGCTGCTAGAAAAGGAGGAAACATCATGGAATACGGTTTTTTATTGCGGATTGTCTTGGCAGGCGTATGTGGAGCACTTATCGGATATGAGCGGAAAAGCAGAATGAAAGAGGCAGGCATCCGAACGCATTTCGTAGTAGCAGCCGGAGCGGCGCTAATGATGCTGGTTTCGAAGTATGGTTTTGAGGACATGATTGGAAAAGGCGGTATTGCGCTGGACCCGTCGCGTATTGCGGCTCAAGTGGTGAGCGGTGTCGGGTTTCTTGGGGCAGGAATGATATTCATGCAGCGGCAAACCGTTAAAGGACTGACTACGGCTGCCGGAATATGGTTAACAGCGGGAATCGGTATGGCAATTGGTGCAGACCTTTATATTGTGGGGATCGGTACAACGATTCTTATTCTGGCCGCGCAAAAGCTGCTGCATAGCAAGATTAATTGGCTGGCAACTCCCAGGACAGAGCAATTGTCTATCCGTTTGCGTAACGAGCCGGATGTTTTAAACTATATTTTGGATTTCCTGAATGAGAGAAACATCACGATTTTACATTTCCATACAGAGAAGCTTGAACAATCTTCCGAACTTGCTCTGGACATTACTATAAAACTGCCGATAAATTTTGAAATTGAAAAGCTGCTTCCTCTAATACAAGAAGTCTCTTTTGTAAACGTTGTTGAGATGCAATAGTATTCGAGCAGCGGGATTTGTTTGATGTGTTGTGAGGCAGGCTGTCAATTATGACAAAAAGTCAGAATAGTCTTTAGATTAAGGAAAACAAGATCATCAACCATTGGAGGATATATGTGATGATATTTGATTACTTAACTCACTACTATAATACTGTGCCTTTTAGAAGTTTGTCTGCATTATCCAAGAGTGAAGCTTTAAGAGTCATGGAGGATTTGTGTGACGATAGTCCGTTTTTTGAAAGATTTAAGGAACCAATTGCGTATTGGGACAATCGGTTAGAGACAGAAAATTGGTTGAGAGACAGCTTTATTCAAAAAGGCGGAAAGCCGAAAGTTAAATATCCCTTGTATGCTGTGCTTGGGTCAGCGGCTTGGATAGAAAACTATTCATTTTCTGCTGGTTTTGCCGTCGATAAGGTCCAAATTCCTGTTTCCATATTTAACGAGAATGAAATTAGCTTCACATTTCCGGACAGCATGGTTTCATTTTGGATAGCGCGAGATAAGCCTGATGCCTTTTATAATCCTCGTTATCATGGACATACCTTTACATTATCAGAAATTAAATCTCTCATTACAAATGACCTTATGAATAATATAGAATCCATGCACCCGCAGGGTACAATCCCCTATGTTGAAGCACAGATTTGGAATCATGAAATTGTGAAAAAATTTTATTATGAAACGAATGACTCTGGAAAGTAATATAGTGTAATGCAATGCACCATATCAACCTTGAGGATAAGGAGGCAGTCCCATGAAAATATTTGATTTGTCTGTACCAATAGCGGATGGAATGCCTGTATATCCGGGCGACCCGGAGGTACGGGTCAAGGTAGCACACACTTACGAGAGTCATACCTGGGAATTACGACATCTCTCAATGGGCAGCCACTCGGGAACACATATGGACGTTCCATCACATATGCATGCTGGCGCTGCAACTTTGGATGAGCTGCCGTTGGAGCGATTTTTTGGAGTATCGCGCTTGGTCCGGGTTGAAGAAGAACTTGCATGGCCGAATGGGCGCGGGTTGTTTTTCGTTGAGTCTGCCGGGCTGGAGTGTTTTAAACGACTGGCTGCTCTGAGCCCTCCGTTTGTTGGCGGTGAACTAACTGAAGAATTGGAGCGGGCATTGCTTGGGATCAATATCATAACTTATACAGGGCTGCAGGGGTTGGAGCGTCTTCCCGCTGATACGGATTTTATGTTTTATGGGTTTCCACTGCGGATCGCCGGCGGCGACGGGTCACCGGTTCGGGCAGTTGCTGTAATAGAAGCGGCAGAGGAGTTGTCATAAGGACAGCTCCTCTTTGCTTATAGAGTGAATAATGGCGGCTTTTCACATAAAATTGCGTTAATCTGGAGTTGAAACTAGATGAAAGAAGGGGATTGTAATGAACCAAGATAACCTGCTTGTCATCCTGATTCAAATCGTTGTCCCGCTGGCATTGATTTCGTGAAGGACTAGAGACTTTTGGAATTAGTAACAGGAGGATAACAATATTGATTCCAGCAACGAAAAAACTTAAACATTTAATCCATTCGTCTGAACCGACCAATCATGCTTCATATTTAAATGTGATTGGCAAATACGGTGGACCCGACGATGCCGTTGAGTTGTTCCGATTATTTATGGAAGATCCTCAGGATTACAATAGAATTCAATTGCTAGAACCTATAAGGAAGCATGGCGACTTACAATTAGCTCAAGTCATTTACGACAACTGTTTTTACGAGCAAAATCTAAGAGATGATATGACAAGCGAAATCTTATATGTATTAGGTTATCTGGGTTATGCCAAATGCACGGAAACTCTTATGTCGCTTATGAACGCAGATAACTGGCATATCGCAACGCAAGATATTAGAACCTTTCAGAATGGGATCCATTCTAAGCAGGACCTTTTTTACCGTATAGATGTTTTATTCGAAATGCTGGAGTGCAAGTTAACCTTTAATGATCAACCACTCCGGTTTACCTTAATGAACGAGGAATCGGTATTCGATATCTATCAAGCTGTGTTTGAATCAAGCGATGACGATGCGGATGATTCCATTATAGGTATAATTGCAAATTCGCTGGGTGAAGAAATGGATTTATTGAGTAAATATGCTCATTTAAAAGAAAAGTTTGAGATGAAACTGGAGCATCGGATTGAGTTAGATCATTTAGCGGGACATTAAGAGAACTCGCCTGTAACGTAGCCTGAGGCTGCTCCATCGTCATCCAGACTGACGAAGGGGCAGCTTCTTTTTGATAACGAAACCTCATATCGCTATTCGCCCCAAAAGGGCGACTTTCCATTTCTTACGAAACGACATATCGTTATTCCCGGCTTTTGCCCTGTTTTTAGCCACAAAATGCATCCATAGCGATATGACGTTTCGTTAGAGCTGAAAAACCGCAGTTTTTCACCATATAGCGTTACCAGGTTTCGTTAGAATCCAACCACCCAACCCAACCAACCCCCGCGCGCCCCGGACAGCCCGCCTGCAAACCCATCGTTCAACGAGTGCCCAACCAAGAAGTCAATTCTAACAAGAAAAAAGTAAAAATAACGGCATAGTTCGCGTTCCCGTATTCTCTATAATAAAAACACAACTTCACTACTTCCTACTATTCTAAGAAATTCGAGGTGCTTATGATGGAGACTTCACCACAAGTGATGGGCAAGCTGGAGAAGCCGAAAAAAGTACGCTCGCTGCAAAGCGGAGAGACGCTGGCCGGATGGCTGTTCGTGAGCCCGATGCTCATTGGCGTATGTATTCTCGTTCTTCTTCCGATTGTCGCGACAATCGTACTCAGCTTTGCCGACTGGAACTTTGTTCAGGGCTGGAAAGGGCTTGACTGGGTTGGCTTTGGCAACTTCAAGAAGCTGTTCCAGGATGATCAATTTATCCGCTCGGTGCGCAATAACTTTATCTTTCTGTTCGCTGTACCGATTTATATGCTGATCTCCATGGTGCTCGCCGTCATCATTGACCGCCATGTTTACATGAAAAGCTACTTCAAGGTTGCTTACTTCATGCCTTACATTTCCAGTATCGTTGCAGTAGCAATTGTATGGCAGGTATTGTTCCAACCGTCTTACGGTCCGATCAACCAGATTCTGCACACTTTCGGTATTAGTAACCCGCCGAAGTGGATCGCAGATCCGCATTTTGCGCTTGCTTCTATTATGATGATCGTTGTATGGACATCGATTGGCTTCAACATGATTATTTACATCGCCGGTCTCCAGTCGATTCCGAAGGATCTTTACGAAGCGGCCGACATTGATGGTGCGAACGGCTGGACTAAATTTGCTCGCATCACGTTCCCGCTCTTGTCGCCAACTTCCTTCTTCCTGCTTGTAACCGGGATCATTTCGACCTTTAAAGTATTTGATATTATTGCGGTAATGACACAAGGCGGACCAATCGGCTCTACGTCGCTGATGGTATGGTATCTGTACGATACGGCCTTTGTAAATCTGAAAGTCGGCTATGCTTCGTCGATCGCGACTGTGCTGTTTATCTTCGTCCTTCTCATTACATTCGGACAATGGCTTGCACAGAAAAAATGGGTTAATTACTAAAGGAAGGAGACAAACCTCATGGAGACATCTAACACAGCTTTCAACTGGCGCAAAGGCGTTCTAACCGTCCTCATGTTTGCCGTCAGTATCTTGTTCCTGCTTCCGTTCATCTGGATGCTGGTTACCTCGTTCAAAATCGAGAAGGACGTCTTTGTCTATCCGATTGAATGGATTCCCCGCCACTGGCATGCCATCGAGAACTATAAAGAAGTATGGGTAGGGGACTACCCGTTCTGGAAATATTATTTGAATTCGATCAAAATCGCCGTCATCACGACCTGTATCTCGGCTCTGTTCTCATCGCTTGCCGCATACGGCTTCTCGAAGATCAAATTCAAGGGCAGCAATTTCGTGTTCCTGATCGTGCTTGCGACTTACATGGTGCCAAGCCAAGCGATTCTGATTCCGCAATTTATTTTGTACCGCCAGATCGGTTTGTTCGACAGCCATTGGGGTCTGATTCTGCTCAGCAGCTTCAGCGTACTGGGTACCTTTATGCTCCGGCAGTTCTTTATGGGCATCCATCAGGAGTTTATCGAATCTGCTAAAATAGACGGGGCCAACCATTTCCGGATCTACTGGAGCATCGCCTTCCCGCTGGTTAAACCGGCAGTTGCGACCTACGCCATTCTGCGTTTTATCTGGACCTGGAACGATTATCAGAATCCTCTGATCTTCCTTCGTACAGATAAGCTGTTCACGATTCCGCTGGCTATGCAGAAGTTCACATCGCTCAGCGGTGAGTTCTACTCATTAATTATGGCTGCTGCCGTATCGGCGATTCTGCCGCTCCTCATCATCTTCATCATTGGACAAAAAAGTGTTATCGAAGGTATTGCATTAGGCGGCGTCAAAGGGTAATGGTAATGAAAGCGTTAGCAAGAAAGTCGAATTTGTTGCAATTTAGGTAAAGATAGTTTCATCCTTACCGGATTGCCGCTCACTATAATGAAAACTATCAACATCCTAACCTTACATTTCCGAGAGGGGCAAATGAAATGAAAAAGAGATGGGCATCAGGATTGGCGATTAGTTTACTGCTGACAGGAGTACTTGCAGGCTGCGGGAACTCGAACAATGATTCAAGCAGCAATAACAAGAATGCCAATGCAACGGCTTCTACGGAAGCAAGCACAAACACAGGCGGCAATAATGCTGCCAGCGCGGATCCGGTAAAGCTTCGCCTGTACACTTATGGCACAGAGCAAGCGTACAACTGGAAAGCAACACTTGATGCTTACCATGAGAAAAATCCGAATGTCACGGTTGAGCTTGTACAGCTGAGCGAAAAAGGCGATACGCAGGAGTCGATGAAAAAGCTCGATCTTGCTGTTGCATCCGGCGAACAAATCGACGTCATGATGTTTAGTGACGCAGCAGGTTATGCACAACGTGTAGCGCTTGGAATGGCTGCTCCTCTTGATGACTTCCTGGCGACAGACGGCTATAAGGTTGAAGAGGATTACAAGGTTGATACGCATCTGAACGGCAAAGTCTACTCACTGCCGGGCAAGTTCAATCCTTGGTATGTGCTTCTGAACAAGGATAATCTGGATGAAGCAGGGCTTGCGGTTCCAACGGACTGGACCTGGGATGAATATGCGGACTATGCGAAAAAGCTGACGAAAGGCGAAGGCGCGACTAAACGCTACGGCACTTACTTCCACGGCCCGCAAAACGGCGGCTGGATGGAATACCTGAAGCTGATGATGGAGAACCAGTCGACAGGCTCGGAATTCCTGAAAGCAGACGGCACTTCCAATCTGGATGATCCTAACTTCAAGAAAACGCTTGAGCTTCGCGTAAAAATGGAAAAAGAGGATAAATCTTCGGTTCCTTATTCGGACATGATCTCGCAAAAACTCGCTTACCGTAACCAATTCTTTAATCAATCGGCAAGCATGCTGACTATCGGTTCCTGGATGAATACGGAAATCGGCGGCACGGAAACATTGCCACTGACCTTCCATGTAGCGGTTGCGCCATTCCCGAAAAACAATCCGGGCGACCAATCGGGCATCACTCCAGTAACAACTGACTATGTAGCCGTATCGGAAAGCTCCAAGAACAAAGAAGAAGCTTATAAATTTGTTCGCTGGTACACAACAGAAGGCCAAGTTGTTCAAGGTAAAAACATTCCGGCTTGGAACGGCGTAAGCAATGATCAGGTAGCAGGCATTATTGATACGATTCTGGCCGGCACGAAAAATCCTGAGCTTGTTGATAAAGACAGCCTTGTGAACACACTGGTTAACTCGAAAGCAACTGAAATTATTGCTCCTGCTTCTTACCAGGCTGAAGTATACAAAGCGATCAACGAAGAGTACGAGAAGCTGATCCTTGGTAACCAGGATATCGACACAACCGTTGCAAACTCCAAGAAACGCGTAGATGAAATTATTGCAGCGAACAAAAAATAATAAGGTATAATAAGTATCCAAAGGGGACGGGAATCACTGTCCCCCTTTTCTATCTAGGGGGGACATCTGCAATGTATCGCATCCGGTCTTATTTTCATTCCGTACGAGGGAAGCTTTCCCTTGTAGCGGTTATTTGTATCCTGATCCCGGCTGTGCTGACGATGTTAATCTATAACTCGCTTACCCGTGAAGCCGTTGAACGGCAGGCGAAGGAGAATGCGACAGATTCCATGCAGCTGGTTAACGGATCCATTAATAATCTGTTCCAGGGCATGCTGAATATTGCCAATTATTTTCAAGTGAATACCGATATGAAATCCAGCTTTATCAAGATGCTGAATGCGGATCTTGATCCTTATGATAAATTTACGGCAACCAACCGGATTATGCAGCAGCTTGAGACGCTGACGTATATCGGGGAGAAGAGCTACATCACGATTATTTTAACCAATGGGGAAACATTTACGAACTATTCCAAGGATGAAGTGAACCCTTTGAAATTCCAGCAGGAGCCCTGGTTCAACAACTTGAAGCAGCTCACGGGGCTGCAGTCCTATTGGGTCAGCACTTCGCCGACGATTTTTCCTTATGACCGCATAAGCAGTCCGTATCAGCTCTCTGTTGCAAGGACGCTGCGGTTTGACAGCACACGGATTTATGGTTACGTCGTTGTGACTATGATGGAAAATAAATTTAGCCGAATATTAGGCAGCTTGACCGGTAGCCAGGAGGTGCTTCTGGTGGACGGTAACGGCAAGATTTTGTCGTCGCCTGTTCCTGGACAAGTGAATGAAACCTTCCAATACAACAAGCAGATGAAGGAAAGAGATCCTCGCGTTGCATCGTCCATTATTAAGGGTGAGGATAAGAAGCTTCTGCTGACAACGGCCGATCTTTCCTTTAATGACTGGCATCTGGTGGCAACGGAGCCTTATCAGGATGCGATTGTAAATATCAGCTCGATCTTTAACCGGGTATTTCTATTCCAGATTATTTCCTTCTTTGTCTTCTTGCTGCTGCTGCTGCTCTTGATGAGACAGCTGACGAAGCCGCTGATCAAGCTGGGAAAGGTAGCCTCCAGCGTACAACGGGGCAATCTGGAAGTACGATCAAGTATCCGGGGTGCTGATGAGATCGGAAGATTAGGATTTCTGTTCGACCAAATGCTCGACCGCATTAAGGAGATGATTGCCGAGGTGTCGCTTACGCATGCCCGCAAGCGCAAGGCAGAGCTGGCGATGCTGCAGGCGCAGATTAATCCGCATTTTTTGTTTAATGTTCTTAATTCCATCCGTATGAAAGTCATGCGGGGCGGGGATCAGGACAGTGCCAAGATGATTGCTTCCTTATCCAAGCTGCTGCGGATGACGATCAGCCGGGATGAAGCCGCCATTATGCTGCATGAGGAGATCGAGCTGCTGACGCATTATGTAGAGCTGATGAATCTGAGGCAAAAGGAAGAAGCGCGGCTTGTTGTGGATGTAGATGTCACCTCCTTTGATATTCGGGTTCCGCGGTTTATTTTGCAGCCGCTGGTGGAGAACGCATTGATACATGGTTTTAACCAGAGTGCGGGCACGATCCGGATTACGGCACAGAGAAACGATCATTTTCTTGAGCTGTCAGTGGAAGATGACGGGATTGGAATGGATGCCGATGGGCTGGAACGGCTGAGAGCGCGGCTTATGGCAGCGGAGGCAGAGGCGGGGCATGTTCAGGAGACCGAACATTCCAGAGGCTCCGGAATGTCCGGGATCGGCGTGATGAATGTTGCGGAACGGATGCGGATTATGTTTGGCGATGCTTTTCATATCACCGTCGATAGTAATAAAGGAACACATATTAAGATGCATATCCCTATTCGGGAGGAGGGGCGTCCTCATGTATAAAGTGATGCTCGTGGATGATGATTATCCGGTAATCGAGCTGTTATCGGAAGTGGTGGATTGGGAGGAGCTTGGCCTTGTATTATGCGGAAAGCATGAGAACGGACTCGCGGCATGGGAGCATATGCAGGAGGAAGTACCGGATATTCTCGTTACCGATATCGGGATGCCAAAGATGGATGGTCTTGAGCTGGCGCAAAGAGTCAAGAAGCTGAACCCTTCGGTCCGCATTGTCATCTTGTCTTGTCATAGCGAATTCCAGTATGCCCAGCAGGCGATGCGGCTTGATGTTCAGGATTATTTGCTCAAGGATCAGCTTGATCCGGAGGAATTAGTCCAACTGTTGCAGAAGTTTAAGGGAAGCTTCGACGGTGAACGGCAAATGTTGTCAGAACAAAACCGGATGAAGCGTATGGTGAGCGAGACACAGGATTTGCGCAAGGAGAAGCTTTTTCGGGAATTTGTCCAGCAGCCGCTTATTTCCGAGGAGCAATGGCAGCGCGACTTCGGGTCTTACGGGTTATTCCAGCCCGGAGAGCTGTGTCTGCCCGTAGCCGGCTTTATTGAAAGCTATAATGTGATTAAGAACCGGTTTGATTCGGATCAGACGCTGCATTTTGCAATCAGCAATGTGATGGAGGAGCTGCTGGCCGAGCTGCCTCTCCGTGTTGTTCATATCAGTTATAGCAGCAGGCAGTCCTTATTGCTGTTCTCATTTAAGCCGGGACTCAAGCAGAATGTATATGATCAGGTGAAATCAAGTCTTCAGACTGTGCAGCAGACCTTGGGCAAGGTTCTCAAAATTCAAATGGCTTTCTTGATTGGAACAGGCTGTGACAACCCTCATCTGCTGAAGCAATCGTTATGCAATTTGTTGAAAGCCGATGAACAGCGGTTTTATTTGTCCAAGGGTGAAATTGCGAAATGGCAAAAGGAAACGGAGTATACCTCAGGCTTACTTGCAATGTACGACCAGGCAGCTGCGGAAATCCGTGAAGCGCTTATGGCGAAGGATAGCGGGAGAATCGGAATTGTTGCGGGTAAATGGGAGACGCATATCCTTAAGGAGCATTATGTTTCCGAGGAAGTGCGGGACTGGGTGCTGAAGCTGCTTATTGATATGCGGCTGAAGCTGCATGCCATGCTGTTTGCGTCCCAGGCTTTAACAGCTGAGAAGCTGCATAAGGAAATCGTTTATTTCGATTCGTTATGGGGGTTGTTCCAGTGGTTCCATACTCAGCTCCTGTCGTATATTGCGGCCAGGGAAGAGGCATTGCCGGTCAGCAAACGCCGTGAGGTGTCTGAGGCCTGCAAATACGTATCGATGAATTTGGGCAAACGGATTACGCTGGAGGAAGTAGCGGCCCATCTGCATATGAACCCGAGTTATTTCAGCCGTTTCTTCAAGAAGGAGACTGGCCTGACCTTTATTGAATATGTAACGGACCAGAAGATTGAACGGGCCAAGGAATTACTCGATCAGACCAATTATTATGTAAGCGAGATTTGTGAGATGCTTGGCTACGATAATCAGAGTTATTTTATTAAGACATTCAAGGCGCAAACGGGCTTAACACCAACCGAGTACCGAGGTTAGAGGGAAGGGAAAATGGCGGATGATTGATGAATGGCAGCAGGAAGTGCTGGAAGGATGGCTGAAGGAACAGCCTGCAGCGACCAGCGGCATGTATACGTATTCCGGGAACAAGGCGGATTGGAGGGGGATGGCCGAATCCCCTGCATACTCGAGCCTGATCGGAGAGATTAGAGCAGAGGGAGAGCGTCTGCTGGGACGTCCGATTCCTGTCCTGACCCAAGAGATTTATGATCTGTTTGAAACAACCGGGAACCGCCTTATCTATGAAGGGCTGTATTTCGAACGCAGGAGCCGGCTTACATCATTTGCCCTGCTGCATTGCCTCTTGCCGGAAGTGGATGAATATCGCCAGGCTTTAATGGAAACGATTGAGGCGATTCTGGAAGAGAAGACCTGGTGCCTGCCGGCTCATATGAAAGGGCAATCCGTTGACCGCCATATCGACTTGTTTGCTTCCGAGACGGGCTTTGCTTTGGCGGAAATAATGACGATAACCGAATTATCTCTGCCGCCATCCCTTCGGGAAGCCATCCGGACACAAATTGAACGAAGATTGTTTATCCCTTATCTGGATGATCAATACCCGCCTTATCATTGGGAGACCGCAGATCATAACTGGGCTGCGGTATGTGCTGGTTCGATCGGTTCAGCAGCCTTGCTGCTCGGAATTGATTCTGACCGGAAAGCAGCGATTATTCATCGTGCAATCGGGACGATGAACTATTACTTATCCGGCTTTGGAGAAGACGGTGCCTGTGCGGAAGGACCGGGTTACTGGAATTACGGTTTTGGTTACTATGTTTATTTCGCGGATCTTCTGAAGCGGGCTACCGGAGGCAAAGCGGATTTACTGGCTTCCGAGCATGTAAAGACCATCGCCAGATTCCAACAGAAAGCATATCTTGTGCAAAACCGTCCGGCTAATTTCTCGGATGCATCCTCGCATGTAAGCGTAAACATAGGTTTGTCCGATTATCTTGCTTCTCAGATTGAAGAAGTGAGCTTTGCTCCTTTATCGATCCGGGCTGGTTTTACGGATGATCATTGCAGCCGCTTTGCCCATGCTCTCCGCAATCTCATCTGGTTCAGGCCGGATGCTCCCAGACAATCCGACTGGACAAGCGGAAGCTCGTATTTGGCGGATGCTCAGTGGTTGATCTCGCGGGTGAGCAATGAGGCGGGCAGCTTTGGCTTTGCTGCCAAGGGCGGTCATAATCATGAGCCGCATAATCATATTGATGTCGGTCATTTTATACTGATTGCCGATGATGATCCGGCGTTTGCGGTGGATCTGGGCAGCGGGGAATATACGGCGCAATATTTCGGAGAAGGCCGCTATGAATATGACTGTACAGGAGCGCAGGGACATTCCTTGCCAATTGTGAAAGGGCGGCTTCAAGCACCTGGTGCGGACAGTGCGGCAGTTGTGACGCATGTCGGGCAAGGAGAGAACGAAGACCGATTCGAGTTGGAGCTTGGCGCTTGTTACCCGGGAAGCGGACTAGCTTCTTACCGACGGCAGTTCATCTGGCATAAAACCTCACTTCCGGAGCTGGACCTGATGGATACTTTCCGGTTCGATCAGGAAGGCGGAGCGGTTACGGAAGTAATCGTGAGCAAGTGCGTGCCAATCGTACAGACGGAAGGCCGGATTTTGTTGAAGGGCAGCAGACATTCGGTCATACTGTCATTTGAACCGCAGAATCTGGAGATTTCTATTATGGAACGGCTGTACTCCAATCATTCCGGTCAGGAAGAACGCTATTATCGCATTTATCTTATTTCGAAAGACGAAGCATCGCTTGAACATACCTTTAAACTAAACTTCAAATTTCAAGAATAGGTGGAATCAGAGGATGAAGACAACTGCTGTAAGTCGGCTCGAAGCTGCTCCATGGGTAAAAGATGCTTGGGAACAAACGGTTAAGAAAGTGCTGCGGACAAGTGCCCGAATCGGTGCCGAATTCCCGCATGCCAGTCAAGGCGGTACGTATGTGCTTGAAGCCCCGCACTGGTGGACGGCTGGCTTCTGGCCGGGATTATTGTGGCTGCTTCATGAGGGTCAAGGAGACGCGAACTTGCCGTTTCGTGAAATTGCCGAAGAATGCGAGCTGAAGCTGGATGAGGTGCTGGACGGTTATGATCGGCTCGATCATGATATTGGTTTTATGTGGATTCTGACCAGCGTAATGAACTATAAGCTTAATGGCGGAGAAGAGTCCCGAAGAAGAGCACTGAAGGCAGCCAACTATTTGATGGGACGGTTTAATCTGAAGGGCAATTTCATCCGCGCATGGAATCCCTGGAGTGAAGGGGAGGACAACAGCGGCTGGGCCATTATCGACTGCGCAATGAACGTACCGCTCTTGCAGTGGGCAACCCGTGAGACAGGTGATCCGCGATACAGTCATGTCGCTGAAGCTCATATAGGTACTGTACTGAAGCACTTTGTCCGTACAGACGGCTCAGTCCGCCACATTGTTCGTTTTGATTCGCAGTCTGGCGAAGTGGCCGAATTTATCGGCGGTCAAGGCTATGGACCGGAGTCGGCCTGGTCCCGCGGCACAGCTTGGGCAGTCTATGGTCTGACTTTGGCCGCGAAGCATACAGGCCGTAAGGATCTTCTGGATGCAGCCAAGCAGGTATCGCATTTCTTCCTGTCGCAGCTGCCTGAGGACAGTGTACCGGCATGGGATTTCCGAGCGCCGGAGGAGACGAAGCGGCTTCGCGATTCTTCGGCAGGTGCTTGTGCAGCATGCGGCTTGCTGCTGCTCGCCGAGCTGGTGCCGCCAGCTGAGGCATCCGGCTACCGCAGCGCCGGGGAGCGGATTCTGAAGTCACTGTACGAGAACTACGGTTCTTTTGGCGAGGAAGAAGAAGGACTTATTCTGCATGGAACCAGCCATTATCCGGAACGCAAAAACATGGATGTGCCGCTTATTTACGGTGATTATTTCTTTGTGGAAGGCTTGGCGCGTCTTAGAGGAGGCGTTACGATTCCATGGGAGTAAGGACGTCGATTGCAGCCAATCCGCTGCGAAGCAAGGCGGATTTGGAGCTGGCATTCAGACAATTGACAACGCCGCTTCTCCCGTATTATTCAGCTGGAGGAGCTCGTCTTGAATTAAACGGATCTGGTGCAGGCCAATCGTCGGATGTTGCCCAGATGGAGGGCTTCTCCCGCATTATTTGGGGGCTTGCCCCATTCGCGGCGGGCAGCGGTCAAGTTGATGAGGAGCTGCTGCAGCTTGTCCTGAAAGGAATAACGAACGGTACGAATCCCGATCACGAGGAGTATTGGGGGAAGGTTGCTGATTATGATCAGCGTCTGGTGGAGATGGCCTCGCTTGGGTTGGCATTAGCTATTGCGCCTCAACGCTTGTGGGAGCCGCTTAGTGCGGAAGCGAAGCAGCATTTCTATGATTGGCTGAACCAGATCAACAAGCATCGGGCACATGATTGTAATTGGCTATTCTTCCATGTACTCGTTAATGCAGGCTTCTATAAGCTTGGACTGCCGTACGCGAAAGATCAGCTGGAAGCGAATCTGAACCGTCTTGAGGAGTTTTATCTGGAGGACGGCTGGTACGAAGACGGCGTTAATGGCCACAGCGATTATTATGTGCCGCTCGCTTTCCATTACTGCGGACTTATCTACGCGGCTCTTATGAAGGAAGAGGATCCGGCACGGGCAGCACGTTTCGAGGAGCGGGGCACGGTGTTTGCGCAGCAATTCGCAACCTGGTTCGCTGAGGATGGTCGTGCGCTTCCTTATGGCCGAAGCTTGACTTACCGCTTCGCGCAAGGAGCTTTATGGGGAGCGTATGCTTTTGCCGGCGTTCAGCCGTTTGCTCCCGGTGTCATCAAGGGTTTGTATTTGCGCCATCTGCGCTGGTGGTTAAGTCAGCCGATCTTCTCTTCCGACGGCATATTAACGGTAGGGTACAGCTATCCGAACCTGATTATGGCGGAAAATTATAATGCGCCGGGGTCCGTTTATTGGGCATTCAAAGCTTTCCTGCCATTGGCACTGCCCGATGATCATCCATTCTGGCTGGCAGAGGAGCTTCCGCTGCCGGAGCTTCCGGCTGTTTCGGTGCAGCAGGCACCGCATCTGGTTCTTTGCAGGCAAAACGAGCGGGATCATATTGCGGCATTTAATGCCGGCCACCTCAGTACAAATGAGCATACCCATACATCCGCCAAATATGAGAAGTTTGTTTATTCTGCTTCCTTTGGCTTTAGCGTGCCGCGGGCGGAATGGGGGTTGTCTCAAGGGGCATATGACTCCATGCTTGCTTTAAGCGAGGGAGATAACCTATATCGCGTCCGCCGGAACAATGAAGAAACGAACCTCGACGGCGACATATTAACCTCTGTATGGAAGCCATGGCGGGACGTGACGGTGACGACTTATCTTATTGCCGGCCTGCCGTGGCATTTGCGGATTCACCGGATCCAGACGGCCAGAGAGCTGGATGCAGCCGAGGGCGGCTTTGCTCTGCCGCTTGATTCTTCCCTTACGGTAAGCAAACAGTCCGACAGCGTGAGCGGGTGTACGGCATTTGGCAGCAGCGGGATTACGGCTATTCACGGCTTTGAGCGGGCAGAGCTGATACAGGTTCAATCCAATACCAACCTAATGCATCAACGGACGTCGATTCCTACGCTCCAAACGAAGCTTGCACCGGGCACGCATATTTTGGTTTCCGCTGTTTATGGGGAACCGGGTGCCCAGGATGAAATGAATCCCGAGCAATGGCGTGAACGGATTCAATTGTCGGTTGGAACGGAGCAGATTAGAGTAATCAGCCCCTTAGGTCAAGAAATGATCATTACTGTGTAAAGGATGAACCGCTCCCGCCCAAGCTGCATACGCTAATGGCAGAAGCCTACTGGGGGAATGCCAATGAAAAGCATCACAGCATCAAGCGGCTGCCGGCCATCGTTAACGACCTTTGTTCTTGTCCTTTATGTGCTTCTTGTCATCTTGTTGTTCTTTTGTTTTTAATCCATAAAGAAAAATGGCCGTGCAGACTATCTGCGCGGCCATTTAATTACCCCTGACGGAGCATTCATTTGAATGCGGGGCTTTAGAAGCCAATGTATTGCGGCTCTTCGCTTTCCAGCTCTTTCACACGGCCAGCCACTTGATCAACGATGGATTGCGTTTGTTGAGCGGCCTGCTCGAACATTTGCTTGGCTGCTTTGTTCTCGGTCGACAGTGCAAATTGCTCCAGGCTTGCCTGCGCGCTCTTTAAAGAGGCAACGCATGTTTTTACATCGGATGCTACGGTCATATCCAACACCTCCTTAAGAACTTGACAACAAAACTAATATGTCAGCCTTTTACTTCTGACATTCGTGGAAATTAATTCCATGCCTACCTGAACCATTTTCCTGCTGTGGAAAATGGTTATTCGTGTTGCGGTCTGCTTTTTGACAAATAATCTAAACGTAGAAACAAGCGACAGGGGGAAAAGAATTGTGCAGGACTGGTTAGAGGTTACTCTACGCACCTTACTGTCGATATTTGTCCTGTTCCTGCTTACGAAATTAGTGGGAAAGCGACAAATATCCCAGCTTTCTTTCTTTGAGTACATTACCGGGATTTCAATCGGTAACCTGGCTGCATACGTATCACTTGATTTAGAGGCAACCTGGTACTTAGGCCTGATCTCATTAGGAGTATGGGTGGCGATCTCCGTTGGAATCGAGTTCTTGCAATTAAAGAGCAAGAAGGGCCGCGACCTTATAGACAGTAAGGCAACTGTTCTCATTAAAGGGGGCAAGGTGCTTGAAGACAACCTGAAAAAAGAGCGATTAACTTCCGACGAGCTGCTTGAACAATTGCGCAAAAAAGATGTTTTTCGCGTGGCCGATGTGGAGTTCGCGATTATGGAGCCAAGCGGAGATATCAGCGTACTCCTGACCCGGGAGAACCAACCAATCACCCCGGCTCATCTTGGCATTAAGGTAGCTCCCGAACATGAACCGCAGACGGTTATTATGGATGGCAAAATCATGGATGAGCCTCTGTCTACCGTTGGACTTAACCGCAGATGGCTTGCAACCGAGCTTGAGAAGATGGGCGTATCGCCGGACAATGTTTTTATTGGCCAGGTTGATGCGTATCGTCAATTGTATGTGGATCTTTACGATGACCATATTAAAGTGCCGCAGCCTCAGCTCAAAGCCGAGCTTTATGCCTTGTTAAAGAAGATCGAGGCCGATCTCGAGCTGTTTGGATTATCCACAAAAAACACGGAAGCGAAGCATATGTACGAACGATGCGCCCAGGAATTGCGGCAGGTCATTACTAAGATGAAGCCGTTGCTGCATCATTGAACATAAGTATCAGGAGGCAAGGAGCATGTCGAGCAACGATAAGAAATATACGCCGGTTCAGCAGGAGTATCAGGCGCTCGCTAAAAAACACGAGCCCAAACGGCCTGTTCTCATTAATTGTCTGAAAGCTTTTCTGGTTGGCGGATTGATCTGTATTATTGGCCAGGCTGTCCAGGAAATGTTTGTTCATTGGGCCGGCTTTGATGAGAAGAAGGCCAGCAATCCAACCGTAGCGGTTATGATCTTCCTGTCAGTTGTACTGACCAGCCTTGGGGTTTACGATAAATTAGCTCAATGGGCAGGTGCAGGTTCAGCCGTTCCCGTCACCGGGTTTGCGAACACGATGTCGTCGGCTGCAATAGAGCACCGGAGTGAGGGGCTTGTATTAGGTGTAGGCGGGAAAATGTTTAAAATCGCCGGTCCCGTCATCGTATTTGGCGTAGTCGCTGCATTTGTAGTAGGGATTGTCCACCTGATCTTTAATCCCGGCGCCGTTGGAGGAGGTCACTGACCATGCTGAAAGGGCATCAAAGCTGGCTCTTTGAGAACAATCCGGTTATTGCCGGAGCTGCTGCTATTGTGGGTCCGTTTGAAGGACAGGGACCGCTTGCAATGGATTTCGACATTATACATGGCGATTTAAGGCTTGGTCAGGACAGCTGGGAGAAGGCCGAGCGGACATTGCTGGAGGAAGCCGCGAACCTCGCGATCGAGAAAGCGGGCATCACCAAGGAATCGATTAATTTTCTGGTTGGCGGCGATCTGATGAATCAGATTATAAGCTCCACCTTTGCTGCAAGAACGCTGCAAATTCCATACATCGGCGTGTTTGGCGCCTGCTCTACTTCTATGGAAAGCCTTGCTTTAGCGGCCAATCTTGTGAATTCGCGCTCAGCCCAATACGTCATGTCAAGCGCCTGCAGTCATAATGCTACCGCCGAAAAGCAGTTCCGTTATCCGACGGAATACGGCTCGCAAAAGCCGCCAACTGCCCAGTTTTCGGTTACCGGAGCGGGAGTTGGCATAGTGACCCAGAATGGCAAAGGCCCTTATGTCACCTCAGCTACGTTAGGGCGTGTCGTGGACATGGGAATCACCGATCCGTTTAATATGGGGGCGGCGATGGCACCGGCGGCCGTCGATACGATACAAGCCCATTTCAGAGATTTCAGAATTGAGCCCGGTTATTATGATCTGATTGTAACGGGTGATTTATCCAAGGTTGGATATGCGATTGCCAATGAACTGTTCGACAACAATAAGTTCCCGATACATCAGACGATCTACAAGGACTGCGGCATGATGATGTACGACTATGAGAAACAGCAGGTACAGGCTGGGGCCAGCGGTGCCGGCTGCTCGGCTGCCGTTACTTACGGCCACTTGCTCCGGCGGATGCGCGATAAGGAGCTTAACCGCATTCTTGTGGTGGCGACAGGGGCGTTATTATCTCCGATCTCCTTCCAACAAGGGGAGACGATTCCTTGTATAGCGCATGCGGTTTCCATTGAGAACGAGGTGAGGGAGACATGATATTCTTATGGGCGTTTCTGGTTGGCGGAGCGATATGTGTGCTTGGCCAAATCTGTTTTGACGTATTTAAGCTGACGCCTGCCCATACGATGACGCTGCTTGTTGTGCTTGGAGCGATTGGAGACGGTGTTGGGATATATGATCCGCTTATCGAGTTTGCCGGTGCGGGCGCTTCCGTGCCTATTACGAGCTTTGGGAATGCGCTTGTTCACGGGGCCCTGGATGAGATGAAGAAGACCGGCTGGATCGGTGTTATTACGGGGATATTCAAGGTTACAAGCGCCGGGATCTCCGCCGCCATTATATTCTCCTTCATCGCCGCCTTGTTCGTGAAGCCTAAAGGATAAACCGGACTATACTTAGCTATAAAGCCCCTCGCAGCAAGATGCTTGAAAGCTGCGGGGGGCTTTTGTTTGTTTAAATGACCTCTGCTGCTGGATCAATTCGTCCATCGATACATATCCTTTCTTCCGTTTACAAATAATGTACCTAACATGTGTACATAAAAGGAGTGTAGCGTTATGGCAGTAAAAAGCGCCGGCGGCGGCAAATACCGCAAAATGTCGATGTCGCCTAAGGAGTATCAGGCCTTCGCCAAAACACGTGAGCCGTCGCGCTCCGTATTCGGCAATTGTATCCGTGCTTTTATCGTGGGCGGCGCCATCTGCGTGCTTGGGCAGGCAATCCAGCAGCTCTTTATCCATTTGGCGCATATGAAGCCTGAAGACGCCAGTAATCCGACGGTTGCTGTGCTGATTATTCTCTCTGTTATCTTGACGAGCCTCGGAATATACGACAAAATCGCCCAGTTTGCCGGTGCCGGCTCTGCTGTTCCGGTAACCGGATTCGCCAACTCGATGTGCTCGGCGGCTCTGGAGCATCGCAGTGAAGGACTTGTGCTTGGTGTAGGCGGCAATATGTTCAAGCTGGCTGGATCGGTTGTTGTTTTTGGAACAGTTGCGGCCTTTTTTGTCGGGATCGCCCATCTGATCTTTGGTACGGGCGGTGCACATTAAGATGCTGCGAGGAAAACAGACATGGAAATTCGATAACCGTCCGGTCCTTATTGGTGCGGCTACCGTCGTCGGACCGGATGAAGGTGACGGTCCGCTGGCTGCGGAATTTGACCTGGTTCACCCGGAGCTTGATATGCAGCAGAAAAGCTGGGAGAAGGCCGAGAGGCTGCTGCTCGAGCAGGCATCTGAATTTGCCCTGAATAATGCCCGCATTGAGAAAGAGCAGCTGCAGTTCTATGTTGGCGGCGATCTGATGAATCAGATCATCAGCAACAGCTTTGCCGCAAGAGGATTAGGCGTGCCGAATATTGGTGTATTTGGCGCTTGCTCTACCTCGATGGAGTCATTGGCAATTGCTTCCCTCATGGTGAATTCGGGGGCCGCCCAATATGTGCTCGCCGGGACCTGCAGCCATAACTGTACGGCAGAGAAGCAATTTCGTTATCCGACGGAATACGGCTCGCAGAAGCCGCCAACCGCGCAATATACCGTGACAGGCGCCGGAGCTGTTGTTGTGGCGGCAGCAGGGGACGGGCCGGTGGTTGAATATGCGACGATTGGCAAGGTGGTCGATCTGGGAATCAAGGATCCGTTTAATATGGGAGCGGCCATGGCGCCCGCTGCGGTCGATACGATTCAAGCACATTTTAACGACACAGGCAGGACGCCTAAGGATTATGATTTGATCGTAACCGGAGACCTGGCAAGTGTCGGTCACCCGCTGGCCAAAGAGCTGCTTATCCGTGATGGCGTGCCGATGAATGAGACAACGTTTAAAGATTGCGGGCTGATGGTTTATGACGTTGAACGGCAAAAGGTACAGGCGGGAGGAAGCGGCTGCGGCTGCTCCGCCGTTGTGACTTATGGCCATCTGCTCAAGAAGATTGCCAAGGGAGAATTGAAGCGTGTGCTTGTTGTTGCAACAGGTGCTCTGTTATCTCCTCTTTCCTTCCAGCAGGGTGAAAGTATTCCTTGTATCGCACATGCCGTTGCGATTAGCGGCGGAAAGGAGTAATCTGACATGCAATTTCTATGGGCTTTTGTTGTAGGAGGAGCGATTTGCGTGATTGGCCAGTTGCTGTTTGATGTCGTAAAGCTGACTCCGGCGCATACGATGTCAACGCTGGTGGTGGCAGGAGCGATCATTGACGGACTTGGCTGGTACGAGCCGCTTGTTGCTTTTGCCGGTGCCGGTGCAACCGTTCCGATTACCAGCTTCGGCAATGCGCTTGTTCACGGGGCTTTGACCGAGCTGCAAAATTCCGGCTGGATCGGCGTCATCTCCGGTATCTTCAAAGTAACCAGCGCGGGCATTTCCGCGGCCATTATATTCTCCTTCCTGGCGGCGCTTGTGGTCCGTCCGAAGGGATAAACATAAGAAGCAGGCTTGCCCGGATAAGGCAAGCCTGCTTTTTTGACCACATTTAACGATCGCTGCGCCCCCGCGAGATTAGCCTGGTCACCTGAATAATAAGCTTCAGGAACAAGCTGTTCTGCGGGAAGGCGAGATAACGAGGCTCCCATTCCGGATCAAACTTATCCTTGAAGCGCCGTATCCCCTGAAATCCGTAGAAATGGCTTCCTTTTAAGAAGAGCCATCTGGCAAGCTGTTCGCCCCGGTACGCATAGACGGATTCCCCGACACTGGCAAGCGGAGCCATCCCCAGGTTGAATATTTGATAACCTTCCGATTTCGCCCATTGCAGCAAATGAACAAACAGAACATCCATCACCCCGCTGAGACCATCCCGATGGCGCATTAAATCAATAGAGATTGATGTATGGTTGTCATACACTGGCATGATGCTGGCAAACGCGGCAACCCGGTTCTCATTATCCCGCAGTACAGCAACAGGAGCCAGCTCCAGATAAGACTCATGGTAGGTGCCAAGAGAGAAGCCTTTTTCCTTGCTGTCACCCAGCCATTCATCGGATACCGCTTTAAGCTCGGATAACAGTATGGTAGTGAATGGCGGCACCAGAATCTCAAACGTAAAGCCTTTCCGCTCATATCGGTTGCATGCCGCCCGCAAATCCGCCTTGCGCCTGCCGGATAACTGGAACTGATCCAAGGATACGACAGCTTCTTCTCCAAGCTTGAAGAACCGGCAGCCATATTCGTGATACAAAGGCAAATTCTCGGCTTTAACCTGGTAAAAGACCGCCGTCGCCGCATAACGGTCCGCATAATCGCGGAACTGCCGCACAAGCAGACGGATGGAGGCGGGCTCCCCGATAGGATCTCCAAGCGCAACAAGTGTTTTGCCGATGCGGCCATAGGCGAGCACCGCCTGATCATCAGGCGTCCACATAAAGCTTTTGTCGCCCATGTACAGCAGATGGGTAAGGAAATTGCCGGGATGCTTCTCCAGAAGCTTCTCCAGTTTCTCCCAGTCCTGCGGACTCGGCGCAGGGGCAGGGGGAAGACTAGGGACGAATATCCTTCTGACGGAAAGCAGAATCCAGCTGACAGCAAGCGCAAGGATGCCTTCTCGCAGCAGCTCCTCGTCCTTGATCGTATACCGGGCATGCCATTTGGCATGAGCGAGCACGCCGGGCGGAAGCTCGTTTGTAGATACTCCGACGGACAGATACAGCAGCATGACAACAAGCGAAATAGCAGCCCAGCCAATCGTTTTGCGTAACGTGAAGACCGCTTCTTTCCGGTTGAACCTGTCCTTGGACAGCCATAAGAGCAGGCATACCAATAGAAGGAAGATCGCTTCTTCATATTCAAAGCCCTTCAGAATTAAGGCGAACGTACCGCCTATCAGCAGGATCATAGCCAAGAAGTAAGCCCGTTTGACACGGAAACGGATACCCTCGGACACCATCAGCATAAGAAGGCCTATGAGCACAGCCAACTGATGGGAGCCCTTCATTGTAAAGGGCGTTACGAATTGCTCGAGCAGCTGCATCCGGTACCAGCTGCCTGGAGTGGCGGAGGAGACCAGAAGCAATATGCCGCTTATAAAGACAAGCGCAGCAAGCGCCCATGTACTGATATCGCTGAGGACTGCCGTTTGGCTTGGCCAATTCCAGACCGTATGCCAGCGTTTGATGGCCGGCCTGAGCACCTGCTCTTGGGTCTGTGTCCATTTCTCCTTGCCCGGAATCCATTCGGTTGTAGCCAGTGCAAGACCAACTGCCCAAGGAAGGAAGCAATAAAAGATGCGGTAGAGCACAAGAACAGCCAGTCCCTGGTCGGGCGATAATCCGAGATGCTGGAAAGCGAGCAGAACAATGGCATCAAAGGAACCCAGGCCGCTTGGCACGAAGCTTGCCACGCCGGCAATTGCCGCAACGACATAAATACTCATCGATTCCCGAAATCCGACCGGAAGATTCATCAGATGGATAATCAGCCAAAAGGACAGGGCAGCCATCATCCATTCCGCCAGCGAGGCCGTAATCATTCGAATTGCCGGGGGTTTGGAGGAGGCAGCCTCCTCTTGCAGCTCGGTCAGGCCAAGTATATTTCTAAGCTTGGGCAGTCTGCCTAGTGCTGCGAATAACACGACATACAATCCGATTAATATAACCGCCAGATACAGCCACGGATGATGAGCAAGCAGGCTGCGGTCATTCCAGACTCCGGCCAGCAGCATTAATGCCAGGATGGACAGGCCGGTAAGGCCGGACAAGGATTGGTATATCAGAGACCGAAGCCACACCGGTCCTTGGAGTCCCCATTTTCGGTACAGCGTAATGCGCAGTCCGGCACCTGTTAAACCGGCGAATCCCATAGCATTGTTAAAGGAATTGGCAATCCAGCTTATTTTGAATACAGCAGTTCGGGGGAGATGCGCCTTATTCCATTTGATCAATATAAAATCATAAGCTGACATCACAGCCACGGCCAGGAAGCAGACGGCGCCCAATTGGATATGATCGATCAAGTGCAAATGCTTAAGCAGATGAAGAGCTGCCGCCGGATGGATCTCTTTAATGAAGCCGCTGATTTGCGTGTACAGAAAGAGAAGGATAACAACGGGGAACAGCAGTTTGAATACAGGCTTGAACCGGTTAGTAAATCGGGATAGATGAGTCAGCAAACGAAGGCACCTTCTTATGATTATGTTGTACGCGAACAGCTCGCTTAAGGAACATCGATCTGTTTGTCGCAAGTGAAGATATTGCCAATATATCATAAGGCGCATAGCGATTCCCACTTTTCGCAAGACGGGCCGGCAAGGTTGTCGGGATATGTGGAAACCTCCAATTTTTTTTGGCAGTTCATTCATTTGTGCTATCCGAAGGTACTGCTGTAAAATAGTACTAAATCCCCTTATCTATTAATGCATCCATAATTTTGCAGGAGGTATGTCCATGGAAACCCGTCTTGCCGATATGCAATTATGTTCTTTGATTTTAAATAGCTTGAATGAGTGTATTCTGGGAAAACAAAGTGAGATTGAACGTTTAATGATAGCCGTCCTTGGAGGCGGTCATGTGTTGCTGGAGGATGTTCCGGGGACCGGGAAAACCCAGTTGGTGAAAGCGCTGGCAAGAACAATCGGCGGAGAGTTCCGGCGTATTCAATGTAATCCCGATCTGCTTCCCACCGATATAACGGGCGTTTCGATCTATCATCCGAAGCAGGAACAATTTATTTTCCGTCCCGGACCGGTTATGTCCAATGTATTGCTCGCCGATGAGATTAACCGCGCAACAACAAAGACGCAATCCGCTTTGCTGGAAGCGATGGAAGAGGGACATGTAACTGTCGATGGCGATACGTATATGCTGCCAAGTCCGTTTATTTTGCTTGCTACACAAAATCCGATCGATTTCGAGGGAACCTATTCCCTGCCGGAAGCACAGCTTGACCGGTTTATGATGAAGCTGTCGCTCGGATACCCGAACGAAGCAGACGAACAACGGATGGTGCTGGCAAGAGAAGCCGGACATCCTTCTGACCGGATAGAGCAGATCACAACGATTGAAGATATTGAACGGCTTCAACGGCAGGTGCTGGCTGTTCATATCGATGATGCGGTCGGCAATTATTTGATTCAGATCATCCGCTCAACACGTACACATCCGGATGTTTTGCTCGGCGCAAGCCCGCGTGCGGCAATCGCTTTAACCCGTGCCGCGAAGGCGAGTGCATTCCTTGCACAGCGTACTTTTGTTACTCCGGATGATATTAAGCAATTAGCTCCGTATGTCTTATCCCATAGACTGCTGCTTCAAACGGAAGCGCGGATGAATGGTCTCAGAGCCGAAGATATTATCGCTGAGGTGTTGGATAAGACAAAGGTTCCTGTCAGACTGGAGCGGTGATCCCATGAACGCGGTGAAAGAGACGAATACTCGTAAACGCTGGAGGCTTATCGCGTTCATCTATGGCGCCGCATTGCTCTATTTATTATTTCAGGGCGGCAAGACGGCATTAATGCTGTTTATGATTCTAAATGTACTGCTGCTCTATCTGGTCCTGGGCCGTTGGAGCGGGATCAGCCATGTGTCCGGCATCCGCAGCTACCGCCAGACCGGTGCAACTGCTAATAGTGATCACTCCCTGACAGCGGGCAGCACGCTGGATGTTCAGCTGTCGGTGAAGGTTCCGGGGGTATATCCAATCCCTTATGTACTTATTAGAGACAGATTGCTGCGGCATAATGGTCAGCAGCTCGATTTTGAAGCTTCCTTTGTCCCGAACTTTAAACGTTCCGGTGAAGTGCTGTATCAGACACCGCCGCTTCAACGCGGTGAATACCGCTTTGGGGCAACGGAATGTATTTCGCATGATATATTCGGTTTGTTTGAGCATTCGGGACGGTTTGGCTCCGAGTCCGTGTTCAGCGTTCTGCCGCAGATCGTTCCCCTGCGCCAATGGCATAGCATTCAAAGCGGCTTCCGGGGACCGTTCTCCCATGCCGTTGCACCGCGGGCAGCGAAGGAAACAACGCAAATCAATGGTGTACGGGAATATTTGTACGGCGACCGCTTGTCGCGGATTCATTGGAATGCCACAGCCAAGACTGGCGACTGGAAGTCGAAGGCATTCGAGAGAGAGTCATTGCCGCGTACCCTGATTATTCTCGATCGATACGCTTCTGACTATCCGGCTGCTGACCGGTTCGAGCTGGCCGTGTCGACAGCGGCTTCGTTAATCGACAGCGGTCTGAAGGGGGATACGGCTATTGGCCTTATGTCCTCGGGGAAAAAGCTGACGATCCTGCCGCCAAAGTCGGGGGTAGAGCAGCGAAATGTGCTGCTGAAGCATTTAACATTTGTGGATGCCGATGCCGAGGCAGGACTGTACAAATCGCTCCTTGCAGCCGATTCCCGGCTTGAGCCGGGTTCATTCGCCGTCGTGATCAGCAGTACTTCCGGCAAGGAAGCGGTCCGATCCATGGAATGGCTGTCCCGCAAAGGACTAACGCCATGCCTGATGCATATCGGAGGCGAGCGGCGGCTGGAAGAACAGTGGCGCCTGATGATCCGCAGCAAAGGCTGGGCGTTATTTGAATTAAAACAGCTGCAGGAGCTGCCTGCTGTGCTGGAAGGAGGCCGTGCATGAGCCTCTTGCCGCGGTTATTTACATTTTGTCGCCAGGTGATTATTAAGATCACACCGAACTGGTACATGAAGCTGTCGCAATTATTTATTGCTCTTATGCTGATTAATACGATACAGATCTTTGAGGGCTTCTGGTGGGAAGAGACCTTTGCTGCGGCAACATCAACCTTGCTGCTGGCTGTTGCCGCCGACTGGGTGCTGCCGCGCCGAATGAGAGTGCTGCGGATTGCAGTACAGTCTGTACTTGCTTTAGGGGCTACCATGTATTTTGCCGAACTGAAAAAGGTGATCCTGACCGTACCCGAAGAAGAGAAGCGATGGACTGACTTCTTCCGTTTAATAGGAGGATATGCCGAGCAGCTTCATCCGTTTATATGGATCAGCGGTGCTCTGCTGCTGCTTTATATCCTGTTTGAGCTGTGGATTAAGACAAGACCCCGTTTGTTCGGATTTATTGGTGTCAATATTCTTATTCTGGCTATAGCGGATTCGTTCACCCCGATCTGGTTGTGGGATGAAGTTGCGTGGGTTGTCTTTTTGGGGCTGCTTTGGCTGGTTGCCAATCATTTGCATAAGCTGGAGCGGCAGCATCCAGGGAGCTGGCAGGAGCTGATTGAGTATCCGCTGCAGCTGATGCTGCCTGTCGTCATCGTCCTTTCTCTGCTCATGACAGCGGGTATTCTCATGCCAACCATATCGCCGATCATCCAGGATCCTTATACGGTGTGGAAGGAATCCAAAGGCGAGAAAGTTAATGTATTCCTTGGTGATAAAGGTATAGCGGCTCCTGTTGACGTCAGCAGCAGCAGTTCAAGCTCCGGCTATGGACGTGATGACTCCCAGCTTGGCGGCGGGTTCGACTTTGATTATTCGCCGGTCATGACGATCACGACTACCCATCGCAGTTATTGGAGAGGCGAGACAAAGACGGAATACTCCGGACAAGGCTGGACCGTTAACGATGAGACGGAGCGGCTGAGACTCGCAACGGTCGGAAAAGACTGGGAGCTTCCGCTCATCGAGGGACGGGACAAGGCGGAGATCATGAAGGTGGATCAGCAGATCAGAATGGCCCGCAATGATGTTTATCCGGTGTTGTTTGCGGCCTCTCCCATCACTTCTGTTCATTGGGTAGATGATCCCGATGCATCGGTTCTGCCGAAAAGTCTGAAGTGGGCGGTTAATGAACAGGAGCTTATCTGGTCAGATAAGCCGTCTCGCAAATTTCCGCAAAGCTATTCCGTGACTTCAGAAGTGGTTGTATTAGATGAAGAAGGACTGCGCAAGACAGAAGCAGAGTTCTCGGATAATCCTGCAGAGACGAAGAAATATTTGCAGCTGCCTTCCTCTCTGCCGGGCCGTGTACGGTCACTTGCCATGACCATTACAGCTGCTGCGGTTGATGATTATGATAAAGCAAAGCTGATTGAGACCTATCTCCGCGAGAATTTCCAGTATACCAATAAACCGGATAAATCGAAGCTGACCGGGACCAGCGAGGATTTCGTCGATCAGTTCCTGTTTGAGCTGAAGGAAGGTTATTGTGACTACTTTTCCACAGCGATGGCGGTCTTATCCCGGTCAATCGGCTTGCCTGCCCGTTGGGTGAAAGGCTTCTCTCCAGGGGTACTGCCTGCACCGGATTATGGGCCTTCGGCTGGCGGAATTCCAAGCGAAGCCGAGCGCAATCCGGATGGAGCAGGCACCTATACGGTCCGCAACTCGGATGCACACTCCTGGGTTGAAATTTATTTTGACGGCTACGGCTGGATTCCATTCGAGCCTACAGCAGGGTTCACCTTCCCCTATTCCGTTCCTGAAGTGCAGGAAGAGGCTGCGCCAACTCCTGCTGCAGAGGTCGATACAGAACCGGTTCAGGAGGAGGTTTCTGACAGCGGCTCGAGTGCCAACTATTCAGCCCTAATATGGAGCGCGGTATCGGCAGCAGCCGTTATCATTGTAATTCTTGTGCTTCTGCGTATGCCGTGGATTCGTTCCAGGTACCGGTCTTATTCCGGCAATGACCGGATTGTATGGGAGACCGAGAAGCTGCTGCGTCTTTGCCGGCGCAAAGGGTATGAACGTCTGGAGCATGAAACGCTGCGTGAAGCGATTCTGCGATGGTCGCCAAGCCACAAGCGGCTGTATCAATTGTTCCGTGAAGTGCTGGATCAATTCGAACAGGCGAAATACAGCTCCGTACAGGCAACAAGCGCGGACACCGACCGGTTTATGTTGAAGATCAAAGCGATCAAAGAGGAATTGTAGAAATTTATGTACATTATATAGTAGGAAGTTTGAGCCGCTCGCTTATGCGGGCGGTATTTCTTTGCAACAAAATCGAAATATATGGTATAGTTTCGTAAGATAGCAGGAGAAGAGCGAAAGAGCAAGGGGGCCAAAGGCAGCATGTTCGAGAGATTACTGCCGCATTTACGTGTAAATTCGGTGTTTGATATTCAGCTGGACGAGCTATATAAAAAGGGTGTCCGCGGAATTATCACCGATCTTGATAATACGCTTGTTGGAGCGCGTGAGCCGCTTGCAACACCGCAGCTTACGAAATGGCTGGAGCAAGTTCGGGATTATGGCTTTAAAGTAGTCATTGTGTCGAATAATAACAGAACAAGAGTGGCCGGTTTCGCCGATCCGCTGGGCATTCCGTTTATTCATGCCGCGCGCAAGCCGGCGAATAAATCGTTCCATAAAGCGCTGAGCATACTAGGCTTGCCTGTTGAGCAGACCGTTGTGCTTGGCGACCAAATGCTTACGGATGTGCTGGGCGGAAAACGTATGGGCTTGTATACGATTCTGGTCACGCCGATTGCTCCTGCTGACGAAGGAATAATGACCCGGGTAAACAGGAGAATTGAGCGGTTCGTTCTTTCCCGTTTGCGTAAAAAAGGGACATGGTATGAGGGGGAGACGAAGTGAGAGAAGAGCAGCATAGTCAGTCGCATGCATGCGCAGGCTGCGGAGTGAAGCTCCAGACGGAGCGTCCGGAAGAGTCGGGCTACCTGCCCGAGGCGGCATTAAACCGGGAACCGGTTATTTGCCAGAGATGCTTCCGTATTCGTAATTATAATGAAGCTTCATCGATAACGGTCGATCAGGATGATTTCTTGCGCCTGCTTGGCAGCATCGGGTCGACGGACAGCCTGGTTGTCCATATTGTCGACTTATTTGATTTTGAGGGAAGTCTGATCTCAGGCCTGCAGCGGTTTGTAGGCAATAATCCGGTTGTGCTTGTCGTGAACAAGGTAGATCTGCTGCCGCGTTCCATGAATTTGAACCGTCTTCGCAACTGGGTGCAGAAGCAGGCGAAGGCCGAAGGTTTGCGTACGGTGGATATTGTCCTCTGCAGCGCTAAACGAAACATCGGCTTTGAGCATGTCATCGAAGCGCTTGAGCGCCACCGGAAGGGCCGGGATGTATATGTAGTAGGCGCGACCAATGTCGGCAAGTCTACATTGATTAACCGCCTTATCCGTGATTACAGTGATATGGAGCGCGAACTGACGACTTCCCGCTATCCGGGAACTACGCTTGATGCGGTTCATATTCCGCTTGACGACGGCAAAGCGATTATCGATACTCCGGGGATTGTGTATTCTACCCGGATGACCGAAATTGTTCCGCGCGGCTTCCTGCAGTCTTTGCTGCCCGATAAGCCGATCAAGCCGCTTGTCTACCAATTAAATGATCAGCAATCGCTGTTTATCGGAAGCTTGGTTCGTTTCGACTTCGTAGAAGGCGAGCGTCAATCGTTTACGCTGTATATCTCGAATGCCCTTAATGTACACCGTACAAAGCTCGAACGGGCAGATGATCTGTACAAGGAGCATCGCGGAGAGCTGCTTGGGGCGCCGTCGCGTGAAGAGCTGGATGAAATGCCGGCATGGACGCGTCATTCCATCCGGGTTCCGCGCGGCGCGAAGAAGGATGTCTTCTTATCCGGTCTTGGCTGGATTCAAGTGAACGGTACTTCCGGTGCGATTGTGGACGTCTATGCGCCTAAGGGGATTAAGGTGCTGCTTCGGGATTCGCTTATATAGAAGAGAGGGGAACGGGAACATTGACGGTATCCGCGCTTGACACTGGAATTACGGGAAACCGGATTGACAGCCATACGGTACTGTATGCTGTTATCGGTGATCCGATTCGTCACTCGAAATCGCCGATTATGATGAATCGCGCTTTTCGTGAGACGGGGATTAACGGAGCCTATATGGCCTTTCATATTACTCCCGATAAGCTTGGGGAATTTGTAGCGGGTATTCGGGCGATGGGCATTCGGGGAGTCAATGTGACGATTCCCCATAAGCTGGATATTATGAATTATATGGATGAGATTGATGCCGGCGCGCAAGCAATCGGGGCAGTTAATACGATTGTGAACGATAACGGACGGTTAATCGGCTATAATACCGACGGTATCGGCTATGTCCGTTCTTTGAAGGAAGAAGCGGAGCCGGATTTGGCAGGCAAACGGATCGTCGTGATTGGCGCTGGCGGTGCAGCGCGCGGGATTGTATATGCGCTGGCCGGTGAACAGCCTGCGGGCATTACAATTGCCAATCGATCGGTGGAGCGGGCAGAGCAGCTGGCGCAAGCCTTCCAGTCCTTGGCGGATATTCGTGCCATCGCGAATGAAGAACTGAAGGCTGCTTGCCAGGAAGCGGATATTGTCATTAATACAACCTCTGTTGGAATGCATCCTCATACGGATGCCTCCCCAATCGATGCCTCATGGCTGAAACAAGGCGCTGTTGCAAGCGACCTGATCTATAATCCGCTGCGTACAAAGTTTCTGCTGGATGCAGAGCAGCACGGCTGCCGTGCACATGGCGGACTGGGCATGTTCATCTATCAGGGGGCGTATGCCTTCGAATATTGGACAGGTCAATCTGCCCCTGCAGCAGCTATGCGCGAGACTGTATTGCAGTCCCTTGTTTAATCATAAAATAATGACAACCCTATAGAGATGAAAGAAGGAAACAACCCATGTTAACAGGTAAACAAAAGCGTCACCTCAGATCGCTCGCTCATCATCTTCAGCCGATCTTCCAGGTAGGAAAAGGCGGTACAAACGATCAGCTCGTTCGTCATATTGAAGAAGCGATTGAAGTGCGCGAATTAATGAAAATATCGGTATTGAACAATTGCCTGGACGACCCGAGAGAGATCGGTGCCGAAGTAGCGGAAGCTGCCGGTGCCGAACTGGTACAGGTTATCGGCAAAACGATTGTTCTCTACAAGCAAGCGACGGAAGAGAAGAACCGTAAGATCGAGCTGCCGAAGGCTGCGAAATAACAGCCCTTTTATTGGGAAGAGAAAGGTAGCGCGAAATGAGCAGAATCGGTATTATGGGCGGAACCTTCGATCCCGTTCATGTTGGTCATCTGATCGCGGCGGAAGCAGCACGTGAGGGCTGCGGACTGGACGAGGTATGGTTCATTCCAACCTATAACCCCCCGCTGAAGGACAATCAGCCTGGCGTCAGCAGCGAATGCAGACTTCAGATGGTGCAAGAAGCCATTGGAGGGAACCCGGCCTTCAAGGTGCTTGATATCGAATTAAAGCGCGGCGGTATGAGTTATTCCATTGACACCGTGCTGGAACTGAAGAAGCGGTATCCGGATTTCTCTTTCTCTTATATTATCGGTTCGGACCGGATTAACGATCTTCCCAAATGGCATCGCATCGAAGAACTCGCGGAGCTGATCACCTTCATTGGACTTGAGCGGGAAGGAACAGCCGCAAAGCTTGAGCAGCTTCCGGAATATCTCCGCCGGCGCGTGACGATGGCGGCGATGCTGCCAATCGGCATATCGTCAACAGATATCCGGAGCAGAGTGCATTCTGGGCGTTCAATCGCCTATCTGGTGCCGGACACCGTTCATCAGTTTGTAAAGAGGAGAGGGCTTTATGAATCGTGAACAAATGATTGAATCGGTCAAATCGCAAATGCCGGAGAAGCGATGGAAGCATGTGGAAGGTGTTATGGCGACCTCCATCATCCTTGCAGAGCGGTTTGGGGAAGACCCGGTAAAAGCAGAGCTTGCGGCCATTCTGCATGATGTGGCCAAATACTGGCCCATTGCGAAGATGGAGCAGATTATACGGGAGCAGCAGCTCGATCAAGGGCTGCTGGACCATGATAAGGCGCTGTGGCATGCAGAGGTTGGCTATTGGGTAGCCGAGCATGAATATGGCGTCAAGGATCAGGCTGTCCTTGATGCGATCCGGTATCATACATCCGGGCGGGTCGGAATGACCAAGCTGGACAAGGTTGTTTGTCTGGCGGATTATATAGAGCCGGGACGCGATTTTCCTGGGGTAGAACGCGTACGCGAGCTGAGCGGGATTAGTCTCGAGCGGGCGCTTGTCGCGGGTTTTGATTCAACTATTCTTTTCCTGCTGGAGAAGGGGAACCGGATTTATCCGTTAACGGTTGAATCGCGCAATGATTTAATTGAACAGCAAAAATAGGAGGCTGAGCTATGACCGTACATTCGGATGAACTGCTGCAAATTACGGTGGCAGCTGCGGAAGATAAGAAAGCGCAGCGTATCGTAGCATTAAATTTGAAAGAAGTTTCGCTTGTGGCGGATTATTTCGTTATTTGCCACGGTAATTCAGATACACAGGTACAAGCGATTACGACGGAAATCCGCAAGCAGGCGGAAATGCGCGGCGTACGCGTACGAGGCATTGAAGGGATGGATTCAGCCCGTTGGGTGCTGATTGATCTTGGAGATGTTATTGTCCATGTATTCCACCGCGATGAGCGTGATTACTATAACATCGAACGTCTATGGTCCGATGCGAAGGTAGTGGAGTTCGCATGAGTCTGACAGCCGGAACGATTGTTACTTTAAGGGTGGCGCGTGAAGTGTCGCCCTACGGCTATTTCCTGACCGATGACGAGTCGGAGGTGCTGCTGCACTATACCGAGCTCGTTGGCAAAAAGCCGAAAATTAATGATGAAGTTGAAGCGTTTATCTTTTATGATTCCGAAGACCGTATTGCCGCAACGATGAAACGCCCGGCGCTGCTGCTTGGCGAGATGGCACGTCTTAAAGTTGCCGATGTTCACCCGCGGTTAGGCTGTTTTCTGGAATTTGGTCTGGGACGCCATTTGCTGCTGCCGATCTCCGAATTGCCGGAAAAGGTGGAATTCCGTCCGTTGCCCGGCGATGAAGTACATGTTGTATTAGGTCACGATAAAGCTGGGCGGTTGCTCGCAAGAACGGCGGGAGAGGATGAGTTGGGACCGCTTGTATTCGAAGCGCCGCAAGCCTGGCGCAATCAGTGGGTGGAAGGCTGGGTAACGAAGTCGCTTCAAATGGGCTCATTTGTGCTTATTGACGGCGGTGTTGTTGGTTTTGGCGTATACGGGCTTATTCCTGCTCCTGAACGCGTCCGTCCGCTTCGTCTTGGCGAGCGTGTATCTGCACGTGTCACTTTCATCCGCGAAGACGGCCGTGTCAATCTGTCGATGGCGAAGCTGAAGCAGGAGGGACGGGTGGAGGATGCTGATCGTATTCTGGCCTTCCTGAAGGAGCGTCCGGGCGGCGGAATGCCTTACTCCGATGAATCACCTGCAGAGACGGTCAAGCAGCGTTTCGGCATCAGTAAATCGGCCTTTAAGCGCGCATTAGGGAAGCTGATGCGGGAAGGACTGATTACGCAAAGGGGAAGCTGGACCTATCTTGCCGATTCGGCAAATGCGGATACAGCAGGTACCGGTTCTGCAGCGTCCGCATCTGCCGAGCGCACGGAGGAGTAGCCTGATGGATGCATACGGTCAATTTGCGTCGGTCTATGACCAACTGATGCAGGACATGCCTTACGAGGATTGGCTGCAATTCGCCCATGACAGCTGGGAGCGTTACGGCATGCCAAAGACAGTGGCCGACCTTGGCTGCGGCACAGGCAGCATAGTGATTCCTTTGGCTCTATCCGGTCTTGAGGTATACGGCATTGATCTGTCGGCAGACATGCTGACGGTTGCCCGCAGCAAGTGGGATGAGGCTTCCTCGCAGGTCGCCCGTGCAAGGGGAACCGCAACATGGCTGGAGCAGGATATGCGGGATTGGATGCTTGCAGAGCCTGTGGATACGGTTATCTCCTTTTGCGATTGCGTGAACTATCTGACCGAGGAAGAGGATGTGGAGGCCGCCTTCCAGGCGGCCTACGATAATCTTCGCGAGGGAGGATTGTTCCTGTTTGATGTGCATGATCCTAAAGTGTTTCTTCGTTATGCGGCGGAGCAGCCCTTTGTACTGGATGAGGACGAGGTTGCCTATATATGGACCTGCGAGCTGGATGAGTCCCGCTTGCAGATCGAGCATCATCTGACGATATTCGCTGAAGAGAAAAGCGGAAAGTTCGAGCGCTTCGAGGAAATGCATGAGCAGCGGGCGTATGAACGCAGCTGGATGGAGGCTGCCCTGAAGCGGGCGGGCTTCCGTACCGTCGACTGCTATGCGGATTTCGAGCTTGAGCCTGCAGGCGACCGTTCGGAACGGTTATTTTTCGCAGCGGTGAAATGAGAAAGCGAATGTTTTCTAGTTAGAAAAGCAAACAGGGTTGTCTTCCGTCACTTCAGGTGACAGAGGAGAACCCTGTTTCTGTTTACAGCAGCTGGCGCTGCCGTTTACGCTTGAGACGCTGTATTGGTGTCTGTAAGCCCTTCGACATCTTCCTCCGACACTTTATGCGGAGGGACGAAGCAGCAGCGGCAGCGAGGCTCGTAGCTCTCCGTATCGCCGATCAGGAAGACGGGTCCAAGTCTGGCCGGCTTGCCGTTTACAATACGCTGGGTGAAGGTCGCATTCGCATCTCCGCATACCGCGCAGAACGACGTTAATTTGACAATTTCGTCAGCAATCGCAAGCAAACCGCCGATATAGCCGAATTCCTTGCCGCGGTAGTCCATGTTGAGTCCGTCTACAATAATGTGCTTCCCTTGATAGGCCAGCTCTTCTGTCAGCGCAATGATCGGCTTGCCGAAAAAGGACGCTTCGTCAAACGCGACGACATCGGCATCCTTCGTCTCGCGCAAAATTTGTTCTACGGAAGATGAAGGAAGCTCGCGGGGTACGCTGGCCGCGGTAAGGCGGTATCCGATCCGGCTGACGATTTCGTCGGTACTGAACCGGTCATCTTCTGCCGGTTTATACGCCTTGACATGCTTGCGCCCGTACTTCATCAGCTTCTGGCAGCGGCGGATGAGCTCACCGGATTTCTCCGAAAACATCGGTCCGATAATGACCGTAATAAAACCTCTGTTCATGACTTATCCCTTACCTTTATTTAAACGGTTGTATTATTTTAGCAGAATAAGTCGGAAATGCAACAGGGATATTCGACATATTTTTTTTGCTGCCGAGACACTGGATATAGATTTTGCTCTAAACCTTTGCCGTTCGAATTCCGATCTATTAGTTATTCCCTTAAAGCATCCTTCAATCTGCTGTTCATACTGCCTTGGGATGCCGATCCGCGGGCGCTTGCCAGTCTCAGCCGCTTCAATTCCTGCTTCAGATGATCGTTCTCCTGCGTCAAATCGTCTATGTAAGGCAGCAGTTCCGGCACCGTATAGCCGGCATCATGGAACAGCTGGAGCACGGCAGCACGGAGCTGCTCCGGCGTTATTTGCTTGTCCATTTGTACCTCCGTAATAGCAATAAAATGTCACTATCCCATCATATCCGCATCTGTTAAAATAGTCGAGTGCCGAAAAAGCACGAATAAATAATTTCTCCATAATTTGCATTGACGAGGCCTATATCTTGATGTAGAATCAAATTCAGCAACTACATATTGAGTTGTGTAGTCAGATTTCAACGATTTTGTCAACTAGCGCATTTGACATCTTTGCTGTCAGAAGCGCTTTTATATTGCTGAAATTTCAGTAATATACGCGGCAAGACCGATGCTTACGAAGTAAGAATTGCTACGCAATTCTTTAAGCTGATGCTTACGAAGTAAGAATTGCTACGCAATTCTTTTAAGCTGATGCTTACGAAGTAAGAATTGCTACGCAATTCTTTTAAGCTGATGCTTACGAAGTAAGAATTGCTACGCAATTCTTTTAAGGAGAGAGAAACATGCTGGTAGTCTACGATTCAAGAACAGGCAATGTGAAACGCTTTATTAACAAATTAAATATGAGAGCGATGCCCGTTGGCGAGCTTGATATAGTGGACGAGCCCTTCGTTCTTGTCACCTACACGACCGGATTTGGTCAGGTGCCGGAGCGTGTCATGACTTTCTTGAACCGGAATGGGAAAAACCTGCAAGGGGTATCCGCAAGCGGCAATCGGAATTGGGGAGACGGCTTTGCAAAAAGCGCAGATACCATCTCTTACCTGTTCAATGTGCCCGTCATATCGAAGTTTGAATTATCCGGTACGAATCAAGATATGGAATACTTTGTCGAAAGGGTGCGAAATATTGAAACACATCGAGCTGAACAACGAATTGATGCAACGGGGAGCGGACGGCTTCTATCAATTGGATAAAGATAAAGAGGCAGTAGCCGCTTTTATGGAGGAAGTGGACGCGAAAAGCGTGAAATTCGGTTCCCTCCGCGAGAAGCTGGACTACCTTATCGAGAACGACTACTACGAGAATGTATATGACAAGTATACATATGAGCAGATCGAAGCGGTGTTCACGCTGGCAGAGAGCAGCGGCTTCCAGTTCGAATCCTACATGGCGATCTCCAAATTCTATAAAGACTATGCCATGAAGACAAACGATAAAGCGAAGTACCTGGAGCAGTATCATGATCGCGTAGCGATTGTTGCCCTGAACCTTGGTGAAGGTGATGCTGCCAAAGCGCTGCGTATTGCTGAAGCGATGATCGAGCAACGTCTGCAGCCGGCTACTCCAACGTTCCTGAACGCTGGCAAAAGCCGCCGCGGCGAAATGGTATCCTGCTTCCTGCTGGAGATGGACGATTCCCTGAACTCCATCAACTACGTGCTTGGCACTTGCATGCAGCTGTCGAAGATCGGCGGCGGCGTAGCGGTGAACCTGTCCAAGCTGCGCGGACGCGGCGAGGCGATCAAAGGCGTAGAAGGCGCTGCAAAAGGCGTTATGCCGGTACTGAAGCTGATGGAGGATGCTTTCTCCTATGCGGACCAAATGGGTCAGCGCAAAGGCTCCGGCGCAGGCTACTATAACATTTTCGGCTGGGACATTATCGAGTTCCTGGATTGTAAAAAAATTAACGCCGACGAGAAAACACGGATCAAAACGTTGTCGATCGGCTTGATCATACCTAATAAATTCTATGAGCTGGCTGCAAAGAATGAAACGCTGTTCGTATTTGGCCCTCATTCCGTTCATAAAGCATACGGTAAGCACCTCGACGACATGGATATGGATGTTATGTACGAAGAGCTGCTCGCTAACGATAAAGTTGTGAAGAAAGCGGTCATGAACGCCCGCGACATGATGACGAAGATCGCTTCGATTCAGCTGGAATCCGGCTATCCTTACATTATGAACAAATCGAACGCGAACCGTGTTCATGCCTTGAAAGATATCGGTCAAATCAAGATGTCCAACCTTTGTACTGAGATTTTCCAAGTACAAGAGACTTCGACAATCAACGATTATGGCATGGATGATGTGATCCGCCGCGACATCAGCTGCAACCTGGCATCGTTGAACATCGTTAACGTCATGGAACGCAAGAAAATTAAAGAATCTGTCCATGTCGGCATTGAAGCTTTGACAACGGTCAGCGATGTATCCGAAATCGACAATGCTCCAGGCGTGCGCAAAGCAAACGAAGAGCTTCACTCCGTTGGGCTTGGCGCGATGAACCTGAACGGCTTCTTCGCGAAGAATAAGATCGCTTACGAAAGCGACGAAGCAAAAGAATTCGCGAGCGCATTCTTTATGATGATGAACTATTACTCGATTGAGAAAAGCATGGAGATCGCCAAAGAACGCGGCGCAAGCTTCAAGGATTTCGATCGTTCCGAATATGCAAAAGGCACTTATTTCACCCGTTATACCGAAACCGACTTTCGGCCAACTTCCGATAAAGTGAAAGCTTTGTTCGAAGGTATGGAAATTCCATCGCCTGAGGACTGGGCAGCTTTGCAGGAACAAGTTCAGAAAAACGGCCTGTACCATGCTTACCGTCTGGCGATCGCGCCAACTCAAAGCATCTCGTACATTCAAAACTCAACTTCGAGCGTTATGCCGATCGTAGAACATATCGAGACGCGTACTTACGCGAACTCGACAACATATTATCCAATGCCTTACTTGGCGCAGGAAAACTACTTCTACTATAAATCGGCTTACAATATTGATCAGTTCAAGCTGATTGACCTGATCTGGGAAATTCAGCAGCACGTTGACCAAGGTATCTCGACGGTTCTGCATGTGAACAGTAACGTAACGACCCGCGAACTGGCACGCTTCTACATTTACGCCGCTCAGAAGGGTCTCAAATCGCTCTACTATACGAGAACGAAGCGTCTTTCCGTTGAGGAATGCACAAGCTGCGCCGTATAATTTGAACTAATGACAAGGCTGCCGGAAGATGAAGATCGGAATGCAGCCTTCTACCAAAGGAGCAGGATTAATGAAAGCAGTAAACTGGAACCGTCCGGATGACGACTTTACTCTTACCTTCTGGCAGCAGAACGTTATGCAGTTCTGGACAGATGAAGAAATTCCACTCTCCGACGATAAAATGGACTGGATGGAAATGAGCGACACCGAGCGCAGCGTATACAAAAACGTGCTGGGCGGCTTGACGCTTCTCGATACGATTCAAGGCGGCATCGGCATGCCGAAAATTTTGGAGCATGTAGACGGCCTGCAGCGCAAAGCGGTACTGGCGTTTATGTCGATGATGGAGCAAATCCATGCGAAATCTTACTCTAGTATCTTTACGACATTGGCTTCGACAGAAGAGATTGATGCGATTTTTGGGTGGGTAGAGACAAACGAGCAGCTCCAGAAGAAAGCGAACCTGATCGCTTCCTGGTATGCCGGCATTGAGACCAAGCAGCAGCTGTACAAAGCGATGGCCGCTTCGGTATTCCTGGAAAGCTATCTGTTCTACAGCGGCTTCTTCTATCCGCTCTATCTGGCTGGTCAAGGCAAAATGACAAGCAGCGGCGAGATTATCGACCTGATCCTCCGCGACGAAAGCATCCACGGCCTGTATGTAGGGGTTCTGGCACAAGAGCTGTTTAACGAGTTCACGCCAGAAGAGCAAACCGAGCTGAAAGAAGAAATATACGCGCTTCTGAACACGCTCTATGAGAACGAGGTTGTCTACACCGATAACCTGTACAGCCCGATTGGCTTGCAGGATGAAGTGAAGGCTTATGTCCGTTATAATGCGAACAAAGCGCTTATGAACCTGGGATTTGATCCCTACTTCCCTGAAGAGCCGGTTAACCCGATCGTCTTCAATGGCATCAGCACACACACGAAACAGCATGACTTCTTCTCGAAAAAAGGCAATGGCTATGTGCGTACCGTGCACATTGAGCAATTGCGCGACGAAGACTTCGTTTTTAATATGTAAGTAAGGAATACAATTAGCGGCCCCGGGTTCCATACCTGTGCGGCCGCTTTTTTTTGCGTCAGAATGGCCGGAAAAAACAATTAAAATACTATCCTAAAAATGGCAGCCATGTTACACTATTGGCGAATAATTGCTCATCCTGGCGTATACGCTCTGACTGATAATAAGGAAGTGCTTTCGAAGTAAGTTTTGCTTCAATTCTAAGAGTTTATATTTTCTTATTAACTTGGCTTAGAATTCACCGGATTGAAAACGCGCTCCGCCGCCTAAGGACGGCGAAGCCGTTTCACCTTGGCAAAACTTTAAGCCAACGCTTTCGAAGTAAGTTTTGCTTCGCAAAACTTTTTAGGAGGAATTCGCTTGGACAACTGTTCCATTATTACGAAGCCTGCTATTCATTTGGCCGGAATCAGCTACTGCGGTCCTTATTCCTCGTTTCCGGATGAAGCGATCCGGCTGCAGAGTGAGTTTCTGTCCCGCAAGCATGAGCTAAACACCGTGTCCAAATCACCAGTCCTATACAGCCCATACTTCGGGAATGAAGTATTTGCCTCCTATTGGGCTTGTTGCGAGGTATTCCATATGGAGGAGCTGCCAAGCGGCATGGTACAATTCACCATTCCGGAACATCGTTATGCGATGGTTGCAACTTCAAATAAACGGATTGGCGAAGCTTATGAGCAGCTGTTTGCCTGGATGAACGAACGGAAGCTGAACAAGCATGACAGCGCACTCGCCATTGAAGTATTTTATATTGATGAACGGCATTGGGAAGAAGAAGAGGTAGAGCTTCTGATTCCGTTGCGGGATGAATAAACAAGGAGACAGGGTATCCTCGGGGGATGTCCCTGTTTTTTGTATTGTCTGCAGTTCTCTTAAGGAAGGTGGAGGCGATTGCGCTTGTGGCTTATAATAAAGAGAACAAGGAGGACGGAAAATGAAACCAATCTATGTGGTTGACGCTTTTGCAAGCGAACCGTTTCGGGGCAATCCGGCAGCGGTGTGCCTATGCGAGAAGCCGGAGGATGAACGGTGGATGCAGCAGGTGGCTGCGGAGATGAGCTTGTCGGAAACCGCCTTTCTGGTGCCGATCAATGACGATGGCTATGACCTGCGCTGGTTCACGCCGGAGACGGAAGTTGATCTATGCGGACATGCCACTCTGGCCTCTGCTTTTGTACTCTGGCAGACGGGCAGGCTGCAGCCGGAGCAAACGGCCAGATTCGTAACCAAGAGCGGAGTCCTTACCGTTACCTATGATGCCAATGACGGCTGGATGACAATGGATTTTCCGGAGGAAGCACCGCAGCCGGTGAACGCACCGGAAGCGCTTATTCAAGGGCTTGGATTAATTCCTCGTTATACCGGCAAGAACCGAATGGATTATGTGGTCGAGGTGGACAGCGAGCAAACCGTGCGGGGATTGAAGCCCGATCAGCACCAGCTTGCAACGCTCAGCGGCAGGGGAGTTATTGTGACAGCTAAGGCAGCTGCGGGCGCGTCTTACGATTTCGTATCGCGTGCCTTCTACCCGAATGCGGGCATATTAGAGGACCCGGTGACAGGCTCGGCCCATTGTGCGCTTGCGCCATACTGGGCCAGGAGGCTCCGCAAACAAGAGCTGACCGGCTATCAGGCTTCCAAGCGGGGCGGTATCGTGAAGGTGGCTGTTAACGGCAGCCGTATCCTCTTGACCGGTCAAGCGAAGATGATTTTACAGGGTGTGCTGGAAGTATAGAGATTATTTGATGAGCAGGGAGAGTTTAGACGCAATGAATTACGACGTTATCTTATTTGATGCCGATGATACGCTGTTTGACTATAAGAAGGCAGAGGACTTTGCGCTTACAAGTGTATTTGAGGAATTTGGCATTCAGTCGCCGGATACCGATTTTGTAGCCCTTTACCGGACCATTAATCAAGAGCTGTGGAATGACTTTGAGAAGGGGGCCATATCGCTTGCTGACCTTCGTGTAGAACGATTCAGCCGGCTGTTCACGGGAACAGGCTTCACGATAGGCGCTGATGAGTTCAGCAGCCGTTACTTGAATTATTTGGGGGCTGGCGCATACCTGATCGACGGGGCCGTGGAACTTGTGGAAGAGTTGCATTCCAAAGTAAGACTGGCCATTATAACCAATGGCATCCGGGAGGTGCAGCTGTCGCGTTTTGCCAAGGCGGGGATGGACCGCTATTTCGAGCATATTATCGTGTCGGAAGATACGGGCTATCAGAAGCCTCATCTTGGCATCTTCGAGCATACGTTTAATAAGCTTGGCATTACCGATCCCGGCAGAGTACTCATAGTAGGGGATTCGTTAACTTCCGATATTCAGGGCGGTCTGAACAGCGGCATTGATACCTGCTGGTATAACCCGCATAATAAGCCGAATCCGACTCCCGTTCAACCCAAATTCGAAATCAAACAACTATCCGAGGTGCTGACACTGTTATGACAAGGACGTATTCATCTATATTATTCGATCTGGACGGCACATTAACCGATCCGAAGCTGGGCATTACAAGTGCCATTCAATATTCTCTCAGCAAATTCGGCATTCAGGTGGATAACCTGGACGTTCTCGACCCCTTCATCGGACCGCCGCTTGCCGGCTCGTTCAAGGAGTTCTATGGATTTACAGACGAGATGGTTACTCAAGCTATTACGTACTACCGTGAATATTTTGCGGAAAGAGGCATGTATGAGAATAAGCGGTACGAGGGCATTAAAGAAGTTCTTGCTGCGTTGAAGGAGCAAGGGGCATTATTGTATGTTGCCACGTCGAAGCCTACCTTTTTCGCTGAAAAAATCATTGCCTACTTCGAACTGAGTGAATTCTTCGAGTTCATTGGCGGAAGTAATCTGGATAATACCCGCGTTGATAAAGGCGAGGTCATCGAGCATGTGCTGGTATCCTGCGGCCTGTCTGCAGAGGATGCAATTATGATTGGCGACCGTAAGCATGATATTATTGGTGCCAAACGTCATGGAATGGACTCCATTGGTGTTGGCTACGGCTATGGCAGCGAAGAAGAGCTGAAGCTTGCAGAGCCCACTTATTTGGCGGGAACTGTAGAGGAACTGGGCCAACTGCTCGCAGGTTTGGTAAGGAAGTAAGTAAGTTAGGTAGGTACCCGCTTTCCTTTGAGGAAAGCGGGTATTTTTGACCACATAAGAATTTATAAAATTTCCGAGTAAGTCGGAAGAACAAAGTCTTATTGCAATTAAACCTACCTCTAAACGCGGTCTCCCTTCTTCGAGAGGCCTCGATAGAGGTTTTCTCATGTTGGGGCAGGGATGCTGTAAGCCTCCATTGGAGCATACGGGGCTAATTGGAGCGGGAAACAGATGCTGTAAGCGTCTTTGGAGGCTTAGGGCTGAATAGTTGTTGGAGACTGGCTGGTAAAGAGGAGTGTAAGCTTCCTTTGGAGCTTATGGAGCTAATTGGAACGGAGAAGGGATGCTGTAAGCGTCTTTGGAGGTTTAGGGCTGAATAGTTATTGGAGAACTAGTCGGTAGAGGGGAGTGTAAGCCTCCATTGGAGCTTAGAGAGCTGATTGGAGCGAGAAACAGATGCTGTAAGCGTCTTTGGAGGCTTAGGGCTGAATAGTTGTTGGAGAACTGGCTGGTAGAGAGTTGTGTAAGCTTCCATTGGAGCTTATGGGGCTAATTGGAGCGGAGAAGGATGCTGTAAGCGTCTTTGGAGGTTTACGGCTGAATAGTTGTTGGAGAACTAGCTGGTAGAGAGGAGTGTAAGCTTCCTTTGGAGCTTATGGGCTAATTGGAGTGGGAAACAGATGCTGTAAGCGACCTTGGAGGTTTATGGAGTAACGGGAGGAGCACTCGACTGGGATATTGCAGGGCCAAATGGAAGGATCGGGATAGGGGGCTGTAATTGAACAAACAGAGTCTAATCGTTGGGCGGGTATTAATGCCTTTAGATTAGACTCTGTTTGGTTCAGGTAGTAAGTGCTTTTTTCTTGCCGGCGGGTAAGGAATGGAATAGGGACACTTTATTCTTGCCGGTGGTTTTCGAGTGGTACATGGCCTCATCCGCCAGCTTGATGAGATGGACCACTTCCTGACTATCCTTGGAAGTACTGACGCCAACACTTACTGTTACAATAGTTTCCTGCTCGACACGGCTGCGGATTGACTCGGCAACACGCTCCGGCTTAACCCGTTCGGTTGAAATACAGACAAGAAGTTCTTCGCCGCCATACCGGCCAGCAGCTCCGATACCCGCAGACTCTTCCTTCATAATCTCGGCAACCTGCTTCAGAACGCCATCGGCCTTATGATGGCCCTGCGTGTCGTTGAGGCTCTTGAAATTATCGATATCGCAAAAGATAACAGCGAGTCCTTTGTGCTCCTGCAGCAGCTGCTCAGCCTTGGAAGTGAAGTGACGCCGGTTGTACAAGCCCGTCAAACCATCCGTAATAGATGATTGATAAGTCATCATCAGCCGTTCGATAACCCATTCAAACAGCAGGAGGAACAACTGCATGAAATAGACGATCGGCAGGAAATAGCTGAGCAGTACAAGCCAATCTACGGAGCCATGAAAGACATAGCCGTCAGCAATTCTCGATAGATCAAGAATGAAGTAAGTGATAAGGCTGGCAGAGAACTTGCCGTTCATCTCCGCCCCTTTGGTGCCAAGCAGGATCAAGAACGTTACGATTAAAGAGTAGAAATCAAGACCAAGAAAGCGATACTGTCCGCCCGGCAGCGGCGTATTTTCTGCAGGGTTCATAAACAGGGACTGCATAGCCGCAATAAGGATGGTCAAGCCGATTAGCAGCACGAACGGCATAACTTTTATCTGTGCGCCGCGATGAGTATATAATTTCATAAACACAAAGTTTATAATGATAAAAGAGACAATTTGCAAAATCATTGAAACAACATGCAGCCACGGCGGAAGCTCCTGCTCCGGATAAGCAAGCATCGCAAGAACGGTGTTCTGTACCATGAACAGCGGGATTGTCAGGGTAAGCAGCCGGTAGATGCGTTTGTTCCGATAGCTGGCAAGCAGCCGAGCAGACATGAAGAGCATGAGTATAAGGATAATAATGACACATGCGGAAGAAATGAGTTGACCGTTAGGCCCGGTTAGCCAGGTTAGAATTGTCATGATTTCGTATCACCATATCCCACTTTAGTGTCGCTTTACAGAAACATATGTTCTAATATATCATGTTTTACAAGATGGTAAAAGCATGACACTAGAATGAATCAGCCTTAATAATGCGTCATATCTAATAATGAAGTTATCGGATTTTGCCATGGTAAAATTAAAGATAGCATCAACTTAAGAATGGCTTCGCAATACTTAGGATGAAACGTACGAAGTAAAAATCATCACAAATGTCCAGGAATTAGGGTCATTTGTGTGATAATTTTTAAGCGGATGCTTACGAAGTGAAAAATCATCACAAATGTCTAGAGCTAGGCCATTTGTGTGATAATTTTTTTTAGGAGGAAGGACATTGAATATACTGCAGGCATTGTTTTTTCCGCCGGAACAACCGGGCGGCGTGTCCTCCATGGTGCCTTACATTCAAGAGCGTTTTTTGAAACTTGGCTGGCAAATGGAATTATTCTCGCTTCCGAAGCGGGTAAGAGGTAAGGGACAGGAAGATTTCGTATTCGAAACGTTTGATGCGACACCGTTTCTAGGTGATCCTATCGTTGATAAATATTTGCAGACGATGCGGGACTATATTTGGTGGACGCGTCTTCGCCTTAAACGGTCCTATGATATTATTCATGCGCATCATCCCATAGCTGCGCTTGTTATGAAGCAGCTGTATCCGGATACGCCGGTGATAATGACGATTCACTCCAGCTTCGAACGGGAGCTTGTGCTGAATGGGAAAATTGAGGAGAACAGTACAGCGCATCGCTTCCTGACTGCGATCTACGGAGAACTGGAAGCCAAGCTGGACCGCCTGTTGACGGTATCGGATTCTTTCCGGACTTATTTATCGCCCTATATGAAGGATACATCGGTCATTAAAGTTATTCCGAACGGCTTCGACGAGAAGCGCTTCAAGCCGATCGCCCATGAGAATGCCGTTCCTCAGTTTATTACGGTATGCCGGCTTGTTCCGGCCAAAGGTCTTGATGTTCTGCTGCATGCTTGTGCGGAGTTAAAGCGGCGCGGCCATCCTTTTGTCCTGCATATTATCGGAGACGGTCCAATCCGGGAAGAGCTTGAGCAGCTTGCTGTCGATCTGGATTTATATGACGACATTATTTTCTACGGTTATATGCTTCATCCGGAAGAGTTCATGCCGTTTTTCGACGTCTTTGTCCTTCCGTCGCGCGCGGAAGCATTTGGTTCCGTGTTTGCGGAAGCAGCTTTATGCTGGCTTGCGCTTGTAGGAACCAATGTCGGGGGTATTGCCGAGCAGATTGAAGACGGCGTAAATGGGCTGTTAGTGCCGCCGGAAGATCCCTCTGCGCTCGCAGAGGCGCTCGAGAAGCTTGTAACGGATCCTACTTACCGGTACAACCTGGCGCGTGCGGGCTGGGATAAAGCCAAGAAGGTGTATTCGCTCCAGAGGGTTATCTCGCAGCTGAAGAGAGTTTATTTATCGCTGAAACCGGAGGAATAATCATGACGGTTCCTTTTCGATTTATACATGCGGCGGATTTGCATCTGGATAGTCCGTTCCGTGGGATGAGCAAGGTCCCGGCTGCGCTGAAGGAGAAGCTGATGGCTTCTACTTTCAGCGCCTTGCGCCGGTTAACGGAAACGGCGATCCAGGAGCAGGTTGATTTTATCGTCATCTCGGGTGATTTATATGATGAAGCGGACCGGTCACTGAAAGCGCAGCTCCTGTTATTGAAGGAGTGGGAGCGCCTGCAGCAGCACGGTATCGCCGTATTTGTCATACACGGCAATCATGATCCGCTTAACGGCGCACGCGCGGAGCTGAAGCTTCCGTCCAATGTGACGCAATTTGGCGCGACTCAAATGGAATATCGGCCGGCTTACTGCAGAAACGGTGAGCTGGCTGCTTTTGTTTACGGGATGTCCTATGCAAAGCGTCATGTGACCGATAACCTGGCGGCAGGTTATTCGCCGGTTGAGGGGGCGGCTTTCCATATCGCAATGCTGCATGGCAATGTCAACGGAGATCAATCTCATGATCCTTATGCGCCATGCTCGCTTGAGGAACTGGTCGGCAAAGGCTTTGATTATTGGGCATTAGGCCATATTCACTCAAGGAGGGTGCTCCATGAGTACCCGCATGTTGTATATTCGGGCAATATACAAGGACGCAACCCGAGGGAGACCGGACCTAAAGGCTGTTATTTGGTAGAGGTCTCGGCCTCGCGGACGGTGGAGCTGACATTTGTGCCGCTTGATGAATTAAGATGGCTGGAGGCCGGGCTGTCTATTGGGGGACTGGCTACAGAGCAAGAGCTTTTGCAATGCCTGGAAGAGCTGGTGGAGCAGCTTGCCTCCGAAGGTGAAGGCCGGACGGTTATGATTCGATTACTGCTGCAGGGACAAGGGCCGTTGCATTATAAGCTGATGGAGACACTTACGGTTCGTACTTTACTGGAGCAGCTGCAGCAAATACCGTTGGACGTGTGGGTGTATGCGCTAGAAGGGAATACAAGAGCCGAGCTGCGGCTGTCAGAGCTTGAGACGGAGGACAGCTTTGCCGGCGAGTTATTCAGGCTGACACAGCGCTTAGATGCGAACCCGGAAGTATGGAGACAAGAAGCAGCTGATGCTGTTGCCCCGCTGGCTGGTCATGCGAAGCTGGGGAGACTGCTGCGCGGACAATGGGACGAGCTGCCTCAGCACTGGCTGGAGCAGGCAAGGGAGCTTGCCATTGGTTTGCTGACGGCAGATATTGCCGAAGGGAGGAAGGGCGAATGAAGCTGCTGGAGGCAAAAATTGACGGCTTCGGCCAGCTGCAGGGATTAAATATCCGGCTGGACGGTTCTTCCGTTATTTTATATGGGATGAATGAAGCTGGTAAAAGCACGCTCTTCGCATTTATCAGGACGATTCTGTATGGCTTTGCAAGACGGAATCAGCCGGCCGATCGGCAGGAGCCGGTAAACGGCGGCACGCATGGCGGACAGCTGGTGTTCGAGGATGAGGAAGGTCATACCTATATTGCCGAGCGTTATGCGAGTCAGAACGGTGGCAAGCTGAAGCTGAGAAGTTATAGCAAGACGGAGCTGCAGCCGGAAATGGAGAACTGGCTGACGCAGGAGGAATGGGAACAAAGATTTCTTGGAGGTACAAGTGAACAGCTGTTCCGGGAGCTGTATGCTATAACTTTAACGGAGCTTCAGCAGGTTGGAGCCTTGTCGCATGATGAGCTGGGAAGATATTTGTATCATGCCGGCTGGGAGAACGGCAAAGCGATTGCTGCTGCTGAGAAGAAGCTGCAGCAGGAGATGGAGCTGCTGTTCAAGCCCCGCGGCGTTAACCAGCAGATGAATAAGCAGTTGAAGACGTTGGAGCAAACGGAGCAGGAGCTGCGAAAGCAGACAGATGCCATTCAGGTATACAATGAGCTGCAGCATGAAATGGAACGGATTGGCCTTGAGCTGGTGCAGCTTGATGAGGAGCTGCCTGATCGGCAGTCTGCCGTTCAATTGGCAGGTAAGGCGAATGCCATACGTCCGTTGTGGCTGAAGCAGCTTGAGCTTAGCAGGGAGCGGGAAGGCATTGCCGGGGCAGAGCGGATTACATCGGATGCAGAGCATCGCTGGCAGGAGCTTCAGAAGGAGAGAAGCAGCCGGGTTCATGAATATGAACAGCTCAAGCAGGAGCAGCAGCTGCTCAGGCAGAAGCGCGAGGCGATTCTGGTGGACGAAGCGTTGCTGGCTCGCAAAGAGGAAGGCGAAGCTATGCTGCTGGAAAGTGAGCGGATGCAGCTCATTCGTGAGGAGAGAATTGCGCTGCTGGCAGAGCTGGAATCCGATGAGGAAGCATTAGCCCGACTGCTCGGCAGAATTGCTCCGAATTGGGGTGAGAAAGAGCTGCGGGATTTGCAATTAACCGTATCTGACCGGGAATATGTGCGGGGACAAAGACAGCTTGAAGCGGCAGCCGGACGCAGCACAGAGCGGTTAAACGCCGATCTGCAAGCGGTTATGCAGCAGGAGGGTGAGGCCGCGCAGCTCCTTGCCGAGGCGGATGACGAGCTTGCGCGTGCTGAAGCGGAAGCCAGCGGGCGCACAGCGATTGGCGGCGCCGCATTCCTGCCGCAAACGAGCGAAGCGATGCGCGCAGCCTGGAACAACTGCGATGCCGCGCTGCGCGAGTGGGAGCTGGAGCGGCTGCAGCTCTCGGCCGCTCCGCAAGAGGCGGGCCGGAGCTCCGCCGGCCCGCTGTGGATTGGGGCGGCGCTGGCAGGCGGCGCCGCTGTTGCCCTAGGCGCCGCCTCGCTTGGCGGCGGCGCTTTCCCTGGCGCAGCCGGCGCAGCTGCTGCGCTAGGCGCGCTCGCGCTTGCGCTGGCGGCGCTGGCGCAAGC
>Ga0065721_10048770_pt1 | contig 89671 bp, 84 predicted proteins | sample Mesricmetagenome_FD_59108 | JGI IMG/M metagenome (GOLD analysis project Ga0065721, IMG submission 59108) | Mesophilic microbial community from rice straw/compost enrichment Sample: eDNA_1 v2 (version 2) | ecosystem: Engineered > Solid waste > Grass > Composting > Bioreactor | place: USA: Davis... | reverse complement strand
AGAGAAACCTGGGACTGATCGTAGGGCTTGAAAACTACAGCTGTTGATCGTTTTGTTCCCATGACCAAATTTAACCAATCAACTCCCAATAAACAAAAAGAGGTTGACCTTTTGAGACAACCTCTTTTTTTGTCAATCCAGCCTCAACCGCATCACGCGGTGAGGGCCTATGCCCGGTATCTCGAATTCGTCGGAAACGATGGCAAAGCCGAGGTGCTGGTAGAAGTCATAGGCGACGCGGCGTGCATTGCACCACAGGTAGTCGGCCTCTAATTCCGTGGCTAAGTGGTCTATCGCTGCCTGAAGCAGGTCGGTGCCTAACCCTTTGCCCTGCCAGTCCGGGTGGGTGGCCATGCCGCGGAGGCGGTAACCGAGCCCGGTATATCCTTCTAACGGCTCTTGCTGACAGGTGAGTATGCATACGATCTGGCCCTTCTGGTCAAGGTAGCCCATGTGGAAGGTGGTCTCTTCATTATCGCCCTGAAAATGGCATTGCGGCAGCGGGGCGCCATGGCGGAGGACCAGGCTGCGCAGTGGCAGCGTCTCTTCCGGGTTGATGAATCTAATCATTTGCCTGAAGTTTGCTCAGTAAGTCTACTAGACGGTTGGAGTAGCCGTATTCGTTATCATACCATCCTACGACCTTTACGAGTCCGCCTACTACGGATGTAAGCTGCGCATCAAATACGCAGGAGAAGGGGCTGTTGATGATATCGACCGATACGATGGGGTCTTCCGTATACTGGAGAACTCCCTTGAGCTGACCTACCGCAGCTTCCCGGAAGGCGGCATTGATTTCAGCGACGGTGGGCTGCCTGCGGAGTGTGCAGGTAAAGTCGGTAAGTGAACCGTTTAGTACCGGAACGCGTATACCCGCGCCGCCCAGCTTGCCCTCAAGGTGCGGAAACACATTGGTAATAGCTTTTGCCGCGCCGGTGGTGGTGGGAATGATGGACGCGGCTGCGGCCCGCGCACGGCGTAGGTCTCGGTGGGGTGCGTCGTGCAGGTTCTGATCTCCGGTCATGCTATGCACGGTGGTGATATATCCGTCTTCAATGCCCCAATGCTCATCAAGTACCTTAACCAATGGTGCTACATTGTTTGTGGTGCATGAGGCGTTGGACAATAGAGGTGCCCGCAGATTTATGGCGGCATCGTTAACCCCCAATACCGCCGTAGGGACGTCTTTGTCCGGCGACGGAGCAGAGATCAGCACCTGGCGGGCACCGGCCCTCAAGTGCGCGGCGGCTTTTTCCGCTGAAGTGAATTTTCCGGTTGATTCGATGACGACGTGGACTCCGAGTGCTTTCCAGGGAAGGTTTTCAGGTGAAGGTTCTTTGAACACGCGGATGACCTGACCATCAACGTTCAGCGTGTCGCCTGTTGCGGTTACCGTTCCCGGATAAGGCCCGTGCACGGAATCGTATTTAAACAGGTGTGCCAGGGTCTGGGTGTCCGTGAGGTCATTTACAGCCACGGTGTTGATGGCAAGTCCGTCCCGGAGAAGCAGGTTGCGCAAGGTGTTCCGGCCGATGCGGCCGAATCCGTTGATGGCGATGTTAAGCATTGTGTACCAAAGTTACATATTTCGAAGCCTCGCTGACAAACATTTTGCTCACGAAGCGGTTGTAAGAGCATGAAAAAAAGCGAAAAATTTGAACCGCATGATTCGGTGCGCAATGAGAAAGAGGACCGTCAGGTCGTCAAACGTGCGGCAGATAAGCGTTATCAGCGAAAAGATCCTCAGATGGATGATCCGGCGGCAAAGCGGACAACCAGCGAACAGCCGCCCACGAAGCACAACGCAAAGACCTGATTACTTCCGGATGGATGCGATGATTTTATCTACATCACGTTCGCCGTTCCAGTAATCCTTCAGCTGTCCGTCACTTCCATATACATATGTGGCGGGGTACTGCGAGGGAATATGGAATTTGTTGATGAAGTCCGCGTTCCGGTCATAGAGTAGCTCTACGTTTTTCTGGCCCACAAGTGGCTTGGCATGGGTCTCCAGAAAGGTGCTCATAAGCGCCGGATCATTCATGGAGACAAAATAAAAGTTTGCATCCTTCACTTTATCGAAATTTTCGCCGATGCTCTTGGCTTCATGCTGGCAGTGGCTGCAAGTGGGATCGAACAGTATAAATACCTGGTTGCCGGTTTTAGCCAGGTCAGCCTTGGTAAAACGGATGCCGCTCTTCAGTATAAAAAATGTAAATTCAGGGATTACGTTTGCCGGTTCAGCGGTCTGTGGCTGTCGTTGGACGGCGGCGGCCGTAGGTTGTGCCTGTGAGGTCGCCGCAGACTGTCCTTGCTGCGCTGAACTGGCTTGGTTATCGCAGGAGAACGACGATAAACACAGTGCGCTGACCGCGGCTCCAAGCATCATTTGTGTATTCCATTTCATGTGGGCAAAGATAAAGTATTAAGCTGACAATTTCCGGACCAGCAACTGGCAAGTATAACTGTCTTTGAGTTCCATGATAATTTCCTTTTCAACCAATACCCGGTCTATGGTCTCCTGGTTATAATGACGTATGGTGATAAGTTCCAGCCCATTCTGGTGCTGTACATCATACCGTGCCTTCAGCTCATGCAGGAGGCAGGCCACGTTTTCCCCGGTATCGTCTACGCTCACCGAGAAACTGACGGCACTGTTATGCATCATGTTCACCTTGATCTTATGTTGATGGAAGCGACTGAAGATGTCGCTGAGGTTGTCTTCAACGATGAAGGAAAAGTCCTTAGGCAGGATGGAAATCAGGATCTGGTTTACTTTAAAGATAAAGGATGGCACCGGCAGGGATTCTTTGGTGGCGCGTATCTGGGTGCCGCCGTTTTCCAGATCAATAAAGGATTTGACATGCAGGGTTATACCTTTATTCTGCAGGGGTTTGATGGTCTTTGGGTGGATCACGGTTGCGCCGTAATAAGTCAGTTCAATGGCGTCCAGATAAGACAGTTCCGGAATGAGTTCTGTCTTGTCGAACCACTTGGGGTCGGCGTTCAGCACACCCGGCACATCTTTCCAGATCGTTACACTTTCCGCGCCCAGGCAAGCGGCGAAAATCGCTGCGGAATAGTCGGAGCCTTCCCGACCCAGCGTAGTGGTGAAATTCTCGGAAGTTGAGCCGATAAATCCTTGTGTAATGACCAACTGTTCTGCCAATAGGTGCGGCAGTTCATGTTGGATCCTTGCCTCGGTGGCTTCCCAGTTCACCCGCGCTTCCCGATGGGTGTTGTCGGTCAGGATACAGCCGCGCGCATCAACCCAGGTGTTGCGGATGCCGGTGGCATTCAGATAATGTGAAACAATGGTCGTGGATACCAGTTCGCCGACCGCAACAATCTGGTCATACACGTAATCAAGGGGGTCCATGGGTTCTTCTTCCAGAATCCATTCGATCTCCACAAACCGGTTGGCCACATCGTCATACACCGGGTGATTCCGGTCCGGAAATAAGGACTGCATGATTTCCAGGTGATACTGTTTGGCCTGATCCAGCAGTTCATGCGGGTCGCTGGTCTGTTTAACAAAACGGAAAGTCAGCTCTTCCAGCAGGTTGGTGGTTTTGCCCATTGCCGATATGACAATGAGGAGGTTATTGTTAGGTTGTCTTGATACGATACGGCCGAGGTTAATTATACCGTCGGCATCCTTTACGGACGCCCCTCCGAATTTAAATACTTGCATGGAGACGTAATTGCTTTTAGTGGTTCAACTCTGCTACGATTCCTTTGGCACGATCAGTGAGCAACTGTTCGATCTCCGAATAGGGTACGCGAAGCTCCGTTTGTCCGTCGACATACGGCTTGATCTCATAAATATTATACAGGAACAGCATACTGTCCGGCTCCAGCGCGAAATTGTCAGGCAGACTAAAACGTCCGTCGTCAAAGAAATAACGATTGTCAAGCGGCTCATCAATTTCCAGACCTTCCTGTTGACGGAAGTGACGTTCGGCCACCGCCGTCAGTTCGTTCTGGTACATTTTAGAGACAAAATCTTCAAAAGCAAGCGACCGGTCGTTTGGAATGTCATAATGCCGGAATACGGTCGCATAGTTGCCGTGGGCGCCACCCGTATAAGACGCGGCGTCAATGATCAGGGATAGGTATGTCGGCGTGATCCGGAATACCTTCGCGTGGGATTCAGATGTCCACACCCGGGGAAAGGGATCGGCGCCATGGAACCGGTCAAACTCGCTGATGAAGGATTGAGCAGCCCGTTCCACGGTCGTCGTGTCACTGCCCAGCAGCGATGACAGCACGAACCTGTTGACCGCTGAATCCTGAAAGAGGGGGTATGACACTGAAAAGAACGAGGTGTCGGTGGTTTCCGTCGTTTTTATCAGTTTATCGCTGTATTTGATATAGCGTTTGTACTCATAGGTCAGCGTGTCGGCGGCTGCGGTATGCTGCTCCTCGTCGGCGCTATTGTTATCGGGGCCGGATTGGCATGCGCCGGTCAGCAAGGCGCTTATGAGACACAGGAGGTAGAAATGGTTGTTTTTCATTGTCTGTTGTTTTAAGGCTTAATGTCCGTATTTAAAGCAATTGACGCGTTAAGCCATTCCCCGTCAAATGAAGCTCCATATTTTTCGTATAAGCGGATAGCTGGTTCGTTCCACTCCAGTACCTGCCAAACCATGCCGCTGAAGCCGCGCTCACGGCACAGGTTGAGGGTCTCGTCAAACAAGCGTTTGCCTATGCCCTGTCCCCGCATGGATTCGGTGACCACGATGTCTTCCAGATACAGCCGGCGTCCTTTCCATGTCGAATAGCGGATGTAGAAAAGTGAAATACCCACAATCCGCCCATCGGTTTCGGCAACAAAAGCCTCCCAGACCGGTGAGGCACCGAAGCCGGCGTCAACGAACTCTTCCATGCTTACGGTCACTTCATCAGGAGCTTTCTCATATACCGCCAGTTCCCTGACGAGCTCAAGCATCTGCGGACAGTCAGCTGCCTCTGCCTTGCGTATTATCAGTTCCATCAGCCTCAGCGTTCACCAAATATTGTACTTCCCAGACGCACCATGGTGCTTCCCTGTTCCACGGCGATTTTATAGTCCGAAGACATACCCATCGAGAGGATGTCGAAGTGTGCACCGCCCTTAAAAAAGCTGGCCTTGACGCCATCGAAAAGTGATTTGAGTTCATGGAACTCTTCTTTGATTTCCTTTTGGTTCGGTGTGTTGGTGGCGATACCCATCAGTCCCCTTATCCGCACGTGCTGTAAAGCAGGCAATTCCTCAGAACGGAGCAGTTCGATGAGTTCCACATGGTCCAGTCCGAATTTGGTCTCCTCCGTGGCGATGTGCACCTGAAGCAGGCAGTCAATCACCCGGTTGTTTTTCTGCCCGTGCTTGTTTATTTCCTTTAGCAGCTTCAAGCTGTCCACCGAGTGTATCAATGCAATAAAGGGTGCGATATACTTCACCTTATTGCTCTGCAGGTGACCGACCAGGTGCCATTCGATGTCTTTGGGAAGCGCTTCATACTTGCCGATCAGTTCCTGCACAACATTTTCGCCGAAGGCCCGTTGTCCGGCTTCATAAGCTTCCATGATGTCTTCGGGCGATTTGGTCTTCGATATGGCGACGAGTTTTACTTTGATTCGGTCCAATTCGTCGTTCAGTGCGTGGATACGGTCTGCGATATGCATAAATGCGGCTCTATTTTTGTATTTTTGCAAAACTACGAAACCCGCAGCTATCCACCAAGTATTGCTCACACCGTGAGCCGCTAACAAAAGGGTCGCGCGGAGCGGAAGTTAAAAAGGAGTTTGATGCAACGGCTATTGACCGGACTGGTGGTTTTGTTTTCAGTGATTTCCTGTGGAGAGAAGATGCCCGAGGGGGTTGTCCCGCGGAAAGCTATGCCTGACCTGCTGCTGGATGTACATCTGGCAGATGGGCAGCTTGCGTCTATGCCCATTGATTCGGCGCGGGCTTACCGTACGGCATTCTACGACGCTATCTTCAAGCGGCATGGCATTGATTCCACGGTGTTCAGGCGTAGCATAGAGTTCTACGCAACGCGGCCTTATCTGCTGAATGAACTGTACACCGATGTGGAGAAACGCCTGGAAGCGCTTAACCTGGCCGAACAGCGGACAGTGGACGAGAAATACAAAGTTCAATACCGGGCGGACTCCGCCCGGAACGCAAGGAGGACGGATAGCCTGAATCGCATCAGGCGGGATTCCCTGGAGGTTGAGCGGAAGCGGTATTTGCTCTTTACCGAGGTTCCCGACAGTGCTGCCGTTGAGAGCATGCCTGTCCCGGTTACCCCTGAAGGGCTCAGGCAGTACATGATGGACAAGATCGGTCTCAGCGGGACTGCGGCCGTTAAAGGCGCTCCGGCCGCCACACCAGCCCTGCCAGGGGCAGGCGGGAAACCGCAGGCGAAGCCGTTGGAAAAGATAAAGTGATATGATATATCCCGACAATGCTGTAGACAAACTGGGGTTTACGGATATAAAAGAGCTGATAAAATCAAAGTGCCTGAGTGAAGCTGGCAGGGAGCTGGTTGACAAGATCCAGCCACAGACACGTTTTGACCAGATTGATAGGTTTCTCCGGCAAGCATATGAGTTTAGGGAACTGCTGGTCAACGATGCGCCGCTGCCCGTAGATCACCTGTACCCCATCCGGCCATTGGCGGAAAAGGCGAGGGTAGAGGGTGCTTTTCTTTCAGAAGAAGAATTTTTTACTATCCTGCTTTCGCTGAGGACGGTGTTTGCCATTATCCGCTACTTCAATGAGCGCGCCGGACAGTATCCGAATCTGGAAGCGTTGTTTGAGCATTTGCCCATAGAAAAGCAGATCGTCAAGGCTATCGAGCAGGTGATAGACGACAAGGGAAAGGTAAAGCCAAATGCGTCGCCGTTGCTTGCCGAAATCATTTCCGGAATCGCCAAAGCGGAACAGGAAGCGCGCAAGCGTATTGATCAGGTGTTCAAAATGGCTCAACAGAACGGATGGACCGCAGATGGCAATCTGACGGTCCGTGACGGGCGTCTCTGTATCCCGATCTTAGCCGAGAACAAACGAAAGGTAAAGGGATGGGTGCATGACGAGTCCGCAACCGGACAGACCGCCTACATCGAACCTGAGGAGGTTTTTCATTTGAACAACAAGGTCCGCGACCTGGAATTCGACATGCGCCGTGAAATCGTCCGGATCCTGACGGCGCTCACTGACGGCCTCCGGCCGCATATTCCCCTGCTGTTTGACTACCACCGCCTGATGAGCAAGGTGGATTTTGTGCGTGCAAAAGCCCTGTTCGCGCTGGATATTGACGGCGCTATGCCGGAGCTGACCAAGGAGGCTGCCATGTCCCTGGTCAATGCGCGGCATCCACTGCTGTTGCTGAACTTCAGGGGGAGCGGCCAGACGGTGGTGCCGCTGAATGTAACCATAGACCAGCACCAACGGATAATCGTGGTGTCCGGCCCTAATGCGGGCGGGAAATCCGTCTGCATGAAAACTATCGGCCTGTTGCAGCTGATGGTCCAGGCAGGCCTGCTTATCCCGGCCGATACGACTTCCAAGGTAGGAATTTTCAGGCAGGTGTTTGCCGATATCGGCGATGATCAATCCATTGAGAGTGACCTAAGTACGTATAGTGCGCATTTGGCTAAGATGAGATATTTCTCTGAGCATGCTGATGCCAGGACACTGGTGCTGATTGACGAGTTCGGCACAGGGACCGACCCTTTGTTCGGCGGTCCCATCGCCGAGGCGGTATTGGAGGCGCTTAACCGGCGGCAGGTGCGTGGCGTGGTCACCACGCACTATTCGAACCTGAAGGTGTTCGCCAGCAATACGGAGGGGCTGGAAAATGCTTCTATGCTGTTTGACAATATGGCGATGCGGCCCTTGTATATTCTGCAAACCGGGAAACCGGGGAGCTCCTATGCGTTCGAGATTGCTCAAAAGATCGGATTAGGCAAAGATATCCTACAGGCGGCCAAGCAGAAAGTGGGCGTACAACAGAAGCGGGTGGACACGCTGCTGGTTGACCTGGAACGTGAAAAGAAAGAGATTCACGAAGCACAGGCTGCCATTGCTCAACAAGAAAAGCAGCTCGCCAAACTCCGCGAAGAGAACCAGCAGCTACAGACGTATCTGGAAGAGAACAAACGTAACATCCTCAATAAAGCAAAGGAGGAGGCCAGTGAAATCCTCCGCAACGCTAACCGTCTGGTTGAAAATACCATCGCAGGCATCAAGCAGAATCAGGCCGAAAAAGAAAAGACGCGGGCCCTGCGGAAACAACTGGACGCGGAACTGAGCCGGCATACTACCGAACCGCCGAAGGCGCAGCGCACCGTCAAACAAAATCAGGCCGAAGCGGTTGACATCCAGGTAGGGGATTGGGTGAAAATACTGGGGACAGGCAATGAAGCGCAGGTGCTGAGCGTGGCGAAAAACAACGTGGTGTTAGCCATGGGAGAACTGCGGACCGTGCAGAAGCGCACCAACGTGGTCCGTATAGACAAGAAAAAGCAGCAAGCCAGCAGCCGGCCGGCATCGCATCATACCCGTATCACGGACGACGTGGCCAGTTTCCGGCCAGAGATCGATGTGCGGGGCATGCGCACCGAATCGGCGCTTTATGAAATCGAAAAGCATCTGGACCGGGCAGTGATGATGGGTTTTCCGAGTCTGAAAATCATACACGGAAAAGGGGACGGGATTCTGCGGAGATTTATCCGTGACTACTTGAAGAAGTACAGCGAAGTAACCCGTCTGGAAGATGAACATCCGGACCGGGGAGGAGAGGGAATCACATACGCTTATTTTGAATAAAGATGGAATTCTTTCCTGAACAGCATGACCTGATATCCATCGGGGTCTCCATACTGGCCGGTAGTCTGGTAGGCCTGGAACGGGAATACAGGAACAAGTCAGCAGGCTTCCGGACAATTGTGCTCATTTGTCTGGGAGCGACCGCGTTCACCATTGTTTCGCGTTTCGGAGTGGGCAGCGATGACCGGATTGCGGCAAACATCATCACCGGCATCGGTTTTATCGGTGCTGGTGTGATTTTCAAGGATAAGTTTTCCGTAATGGGGCTTACGACCGCGGCCGTTATCTGGATGGTCGCCGCCATAGGGATGGCTTCCGGTACCGGCTATTATGGGCTTGCACTCTTGCTTTCGATCATAACGGTGGTGGTACTCGCGCTGTTCAATAAAGTGGAAAATGCAATGGAACGGGTGTTCCTGACCCGTACGCTCTTTGTTATGTTCCAGGATATGGACGTCACTAACTTGGATAAACTAACCGGGCTGATGGACAAGCATGGAATCAAGTACGCCCGGAAAACCGTGAGTAAGCGTTCCCGCAGGCTGTCTGTCGTTTTTGAACTTACCGCTGACCGCAAGAACCTGAGGCATTTCAACAATGATATGATCGGTGTGATCTATATTGAAGAGTTTTATTATAATTCCTGAAGGGGTCGGACCTTTACGAAAATAGCCGTCCTGGACTGACCGGGACGGCTATTTTATTATGAATCCTTATTAAGGTAGGAAGGAATATTAGAAGCTATACGTCACGCTTGCATTCCAGGTTGTGCCCAGCCCATAGAAGTAGCCGAAACCGTCTTTGCGGCCAATGTATTCCTTATTGAAGAGATTGAAGACGTTGCCGCGGAACTTCAAGCGCTGGGCGCCGATATTGAAATTATAGGTCAATCCCGCATCAACCACGCCAAAGGAGTTCAGCTTCTCTTCTTGATACGCTTCTCCCTCGAGAGCGGCATCGACCACATTTTCAGGGTCTACCTGCGCATAAAGGTTGTCGTAGAAGTTAAAGTCTACATCCACGTACAGGTCAGAAAGGATGTTGTATCTGGTGCCTAAGCCGAAGGAAGTCTGGGCTGCATTGCCGACTTTCACGCCTGAAAGTTCCAAGTCTCCGTTGCCGATGATCTGCGAATTTTCATCGCGGAACCGGAAGGGAGATGCACCGTCATACTGCCAGTCACCCACGGACGCATATCCTCTCAGCATCCACTGCGGTACAATGTAGGTCTGGAAGTCCAGCTCCAGGCCTTTGTGCAGTTGGGTGATGTCGGTCAGCAGATACGTGCCTTGTATCCGGTCAGCCCCGAATTCGCCGCCGTTTGCAAGGAAGCGGTTGGCCCAGGACGTGTAGTATCCGTTCAGGTTAACGGTGAGATTCGGGATGGCGAAACGGTAGCCGGCCTCCAAGCCGAAGATTTCCTCATTGTCAACCACTGGATCGGTGAAATCAACAGTATTCTGGACAAACACGTTGTCAAGGAAAGGTTGGCGTGAATAGAATCCTGAGTTGGCAAAGATGGTATGTGCATCTTCAAAGGTATAGGATACACCTCCTTTGATGTTGTACCCGAACTTGTTCTCGGTATCGGATTTGGCTTCCCCTTCGTAGTTCCAACGGTCGTACTTGACGTACGACTGGTTCGATACCGAACCTTGGACAAATGCAGTGAAGCCGTCTTTGCTGAATTCCGCCTGTCCGAAAACACCTTGGTAGTTGATCTGCTCGGAGTTATCGTAGCCTACACGGTCTTCCTCATCGGCAGGGGTGAATAGCGCCGACCAAGGGTTGACCTTGTAGGTGTTGGTAACGATATATTCATCTCCGCCGCGGTTCGTATTGGCAGCGTTCCAGCCCCGTAGGCCCCTAAGGTCTACCAGTTGCTGGAAATGGTCGCCACGGTAGAAGCGTAAATCAGCTCCTACATTGAATGTAAAGTACCGCTGGGTATCATAGTTGTAGTTGGTTACCAACCCATACCAGAAGTGATTATTCGCTGACGCCCGGAGTGCGTGTCCGTTGAATCCCGAGCCGACCCCTCCTTCAATGGTGGCGTTGTATTCGTATACACCGGCCCAGTTCACTGTCCCGTCAGCATTATAGCCGCCGCCCACGCTTGCCGGCATGTAATTAAGGCCGTTACCTAACGGGCCTGAGCCGCCGCCCCGGCCTATAGAAGCATACAGTACGGTTGAAAGGGACGATTGTTCGTTAATGTCAAAGTCCCAATTGAGGTTGGCAACGGGCTTGTGGTAGTAATTGGTGCGCAGTGACATTCCTTCACCTTGATACCACCCATAGTTTGAGTTGCCCTTGATGCCAGTAATGTCATACCCCGGAGAAGTGATAATGCCTTCGCTGTTGCGGGCCGTTGTCATCGCCTTTGAATAGTTCTGGTCGTGCCATTGAGGCGCGCCGAAAACCATGAAGTTGAAGTTATGCCGGTCGTTCGGCTTAAAACCGAGGGACAGGAAGTAGCTTTGGCCTTCACCTGCAGTCCCGATAGCGTATTTCGCATCCGCTCTCCAATAATCTATCAGCATGGAAAATGCCCATTTGCCCTGAAGTCCGGTATTGTAGGCAACGGTGCCTTTCGCATAACCGTTATTTGCGGTCAGGAAACGTACAGAACCACCTTGTTGATAATCGCTTGCTTTGGTGATAATATTGACGGTACCGCCGACGGAAGAGATTGCTAACTTAGATGATCCCAAACCGCGCTGCACCTGAATCGCATTTGCGATATCGGTTATCGAGCTCCAGTTTGACCAATACATGTTGCCGTCTTCCATACCGTTGATGGGCTGTCCGTTCAGGAGATACGCAGTATTGGACTGGTCAAAGCCGCGGAGGAAATTCTGGCCGTCACCGAAACCGCCTGCCTGATTGGCTACGAAAACGGAAGGGGTGTTCTTCATGATTTCCGGAAACTCCACGTTACCGACGCCTTTGTCCTGGATTTCCGTCCTTGATACGGTAGACACGGCGATCGGTGTTTTCCGGTCTTCGGCGATGTCAATAATACCCCGGCCTACGACGACAACTTCCTGAAGTGACTCAGAAGCTGACGGAGCGAGCACGATTGTGCCGAGGCTGGTGCTGGCTCCAAAAGGAACGGTTTCCGTTTGATAACCAAGCAAGCGGATTACCAATTCGCCAGATTCGAGTGAAGTGGATATTGTAAAATTACCCTCAGAGTCGGTGGATGTTCCACCCGCTTCACCACGTATGGATACCGTGGCCCCTGAAATGGGGTCACGACCATCAGTTAACTTCCCGGTCAGCTGGCGTTGTGCCCAGGAGTAGTTGCTAATCAAGGCGAAAATAGCAACTAAAAATGCCCATTTAGTAGTTTTTTTTGTCATAAGAGAAAAATAATGTGGATTGTTGATTGGAATGCACTGTTTCCCTTGAAGAGTGGCGCTGTATGCTATGGGAAATAATACATTCATGGCATGAATGAGTATATTTACGCCACAAAGGTAACGTATTAAGTGTTAATTTTGTGTTAATAAACGGTTATATAACATCTTTCACAAAAATGTAAGCCGTTTGTTTAGGATGGCGTCATATATAAAACGTGTACCATCTGGAATTTATTCATCAGCAGCTATGGCAAGCCAGCCGATTAGACCGGTCTATAACGTTCTTCAATGGCAACGCAACAAAGATGTATTGGAAATACCGCGCTGCGGCTGGATACCCGCGCCGTACCTGGGTATTACCTGCTCCGCTGCTTCTTCGGTGCTCCTCCGCTCGTTTTTCGGTGCTCCTTCGGTGCTCCTCCGCTTGAGCAGCGGAGACCGAGCGGAGAACCACCGGACAACAAGCGGAAAACCGGCGCAGAAAGTGCGGAATAGGTACGCAGCAGGTACCCTGCAGGTAATGAAAATGAGCGGACGGGCTGCGGAAAACGAGCGTACCTACTGGCCCGCCCTTATCTTGCTGTGCCGCTTGCCATAAGCAAAATAAACCGCGATGCCTATAACCATCCAGATGGCCAGCCGTTCCCAGCTTTCAATGGGAAGTGAAGCCATCATAGCGATACAGACAACGATGCCCAGGATAGGTACCAGCGGTACCAGTGGGGTGCGGAAGGGACGGTGTACGTCAGGATTGGACTTGCGCAACACCATTACGCCTATGCATACCAGCGTGAAGGCAAACAGGGTGCCTATACTCACCATATGACCAAGGTCTGATACGGGGACAAATCCGGTAAAAAGACTGACAAAGACCATGAATACCAAATTGGTTTTCCAGGGGGTCTGGCGCTTGGAGAGGTCGGAGAAAAACTTGGGAAGCAATCCGTCTTTACTCATGGAATAGAATACGCGGCTCTGACCGAGGAGCATGACCAGCATAACGGAGGTATAACCGGCCAGGATGGCAACGATGAGTGCGGTATTCAGGAACGTGTAGCCGGTATTGGCAAATGCCGTGGCAACCGGTTTGGCGTCGCCCTCAAACATTTTGTAGTTTTCAAGACCGGTAAGTACGTAAGAAAAGAGTACATACAAAAGGGTACATACGAGCAGGGATCCGATAATGCCAACGGGCATTCCCTTCTGCGGGTTCTTGGCCTCTTGGGCGGCCGTGCTTACCGCGTCGAACCCGATGAAGGCAAAAAAGACGACACCCGCGCCCCGCATAATACCACTGATCCCGAATTCGCCGAAATAGTCACTTTTGAAAAAATCAAAAAAGCCCAGCTGGCCGGATTTTAGCATTTCCTCTCCTTCATTTGCCGGGATGAACGGGCTGTGGTTCAGTGGGTTGATGAAGCTCCAGCCCAGCGCTATGAATATCAATACCACGGCCACTTTGACAACCACGAGAACGTTGTTGACAAGGGATGATTCCTGGGTCCCGCGGATCAGCAGGAGGGAAAGGAGGCAAACAATGAAAATAGCCGGCAAGTTAACAATGCCGCCTTCCCAGGGGCCGTGCAGGAACTGGTGGGGGATATGTATGCCGAAATCCATCAGGAACTCGTTGAGGTACTGCGACCAGCTGGAGGCAACCGTGGCCGCTCCCAAAGCGTACTCCAGAACCAGATCCCAACCGATTATCCACGCCATGAATTCGCCCATGGTGGCATACGAATAGGTATAGGCGCTTCCCGCTACCGGTATCATGGCTGCGAATTCCGCATAACACAGTCCGGCGAATGCGCAGCCGATGGCTGCGACGATAAATGAAATGGTTACTGCCGGCCCTGCATTTTCCGCCGCAGCGATACCGGTCAATGAAAAAAGTCCCGCGCCTATAATGGCACCAACACCCAAAGCGACCAATCCACCGCTTGATAATGTCCGTTTAAGCGTGCCTTCCCCGCTTTCTGCGGATTCAGCAATCAACGTAGCAATCGATTTTTTAAATAGCATACCAATTATCTCTTTAGCAATTTAGATTGATCAGTTAGTGGGGCCAAACCTACAAATTTTTATTTTTAGTAGTGCGTAATTTTTTATTTACACCGGCGATGATAAGAATAATGGGATTTGCCTCAAAGCAAATCCCATTATTCTATGCTACGCCCAAGATATTAGTCGATTTATAAGGAATTGGTTGCTGAAATTACCGGTTGTCCGGGAGTGGACGGTGCCGGCGTTCGGTATTCCGTTTGTTTTTTTGCAACGGCGGCAGACAGATCATCCTCTTCAACGCTGATGTGCGGGGCAATGATCAGTGACACGATGGACATCAACTTGATCAGGATGTTCATGGAAGGGCCAGAGGTGTCCTTGAACGGATCGCCCACCGTGTCGCCGGTTACGGAAGCCTTATGGGCATCGGAGCCTTTGTATTCCATTTTTCCATTTATTTCCACCCCGGCTTCGAATGATTTCTTGGCGTTATCCCAAGCACCACCGGCATTGTTCTGGAACATACCCAGGAGCACGCCGGACACCGTAACTCCGGCGAGGAGGCCGCCCAGGATTTCTGCTGAGGAAGTATCTTCAAACACACCCTTGAAGCCGAAGCCCACCAGCAATGGAACGATCAATGCGATGGCTCCCGGAAGAATCATTTCACGGATGGATGCTTTAGTGGAAATGGCTACGCATTTATCGTATTCGGGTTTTGCTTTGTATTCCATGATACCCGGTATTTCCCGGAACTGCCGGCGTACCTCTTCAACCATGGCCATCGCGGCACGCCCTACGGCGGCAATTGCCAGTGACGAGAAAATAAACGGAATCATGGCTCCAATGAACAGGGCACCAAGCACCGGAGCTTTGTAGAGGTCAATGGAATCAATGCCGGCGATTCCCACAAAAGCGGCGAACAGTGCCAGCGCAGTTAATGCGGCGGATGCAATGGCGAAGCCTTTGCCTGTAGCGGCTGTGGTATTCCCCACAGCGTCGAGCTTATCGGTACGTTCCCGCACTTCCTTTGGTAGTCCGCTCATTTCAGCAATGCCACCGGCGTTGTCCGCAATGGGACCGAAAGCATCTATGGCCAGTTGCATGGCGGTGGTCGCCATCATGCCCGCTGCGGCAATGGCTACGCCGTATAGCCCTGCGAAAGCGTAAGAGGTGATGATCCCGGCAGCTAGTATAATGGTCGGCACAGCCGTCGACTCCATACCGACTGACAGTCCACCGATGATGTTTGTAGCGTGACCTGTAGAAGACTGCCTGACAATCGATCCCACGGGACGCTTGCCCATGGCGGTATAATACTCGGTGACCAGGCTCATCAGCGCCCCTACGATAAGGCCTACGGCGATGGCGAAGAACACGTCAAGCGGCGTAAAAGAAACGCCGCGAAGCGTCAGCTGCGCAGGCAGGAGATAGCCGACCACAAAATAAGCGGCGATTGCGGTAAATAGGATGGAAGACCAGTTTCCAAGGTTCAACGCCCGCTGAACGTCTCCCTGATCATCGCGGACCTTCACCAAAGCGGCTCCGAGGATAGAAAAAATAAGGCCGATGCCGGCAATCAGGATGGGCAGAAGGATAGGGGCTATGCCGCCAAAGTTATCAGCAGACACGATTTCCCGGCCCAGCACCATGGTTGCCAGGATAGTGGCCACGTAAGAGCCGAAGAGGTCAGCGCCCATCCCGGCCACATCGCCCACATTGTCGCCTACGTTGTCTGCAATGGTAGCGGGGTTTCGCACGTCATCTTCCGGGATACCCGCTTCTACCTTTCCGACCAGGTCCGCTCCCACGTCAGCGGCTTTCGTATAAATGCCACCACCTACACGGGCGAAGAGCGCAATGGATTCAGCGCCCAGGGAGAACCCTGCCAGAACCTCCAGCGCTTTTTCCATTTCCATGCCGTTAACATCAGCTCCTGTGCTGACAACATACAAGTGATAAAATACAATGAATAAAGTGCCCAGTCCCAGGACGGCAAGGCCTGCTACGCCGAGACCCATGACCGTGCCCCCCGTAAAGGAGACTGTGAGCGCTTTTGCAAGGCTGCTCCGGGCGGCCTGTGTGGTCCGGACGTTGGCTTTGGTGGCGATGTTCATGCCAATGTACCCGGCAAACGCTGATGTTACCGCGCCTATGATAAAGGAAACCGCAATAACCCAGCTTGAAGTTTCTACCAGGGTGCCTGACCAGGCCAGGAGGATTGACGCAAGGATGACAAAGTAAGACAGTACTTTCCATTCCGCTTTAAGGAAGGCCATAGCGCCTTCGGCAATGTGGCCGGCCAGGGACTGCATGTTTTCGTCGCCTGCATCCTGTCGTGTCACCCACGCTGATTTGCCAATCATTACGACAATGCCGACCAGGCCCAACACCGGAATAAGGTAAATTAAGTTCTCTTGTAAAAAGTCCATTATAATTGATCCGTTAGTTTATAAAATGCTACATTGCCGCAAAATAGGTTTGAACTGTGTGTCACCAAAAATAAGAGGCTTATTGAAATAAACAAATTAATTTACGCGATTTCCTAATCAATGATACCTAATGAATACTAATCCTGAACAAGAGCAAGACATGAAACGCGAGCTGGGCTTGCTGGACGCAACCATGCTGGTAGCCGGATCCATGATTGGTTCCGGCATTTTTATTGTAAGCTCGGATATTGTCCGCAATGTGGGCAGCGCAGGATGGCTGATTTTCATCTGGCTGCTCACCGGTGTCATTACGGTGATTGCGGCCCTGAGTTATGGCGAACTATCCGGGATGTTTCCGCGTGCGGGCGGGCAATACGTTTACCTTAGGGAAGCTTATAGCCGGTTAGTGGCATTCCTTTATGGTTGGGCGCTATTCATGGTGATTCAAGCCGGCACCATTGCGGCGGTCGGTGTAGCTTTTGCCAAGTTCGCGGCCTATATTTTTCCTGCGCTGAGTGACGAAAACGTGCTTTGGGATGCGGGATTGGTGAAAATCAACGCGGCGCAGCCCGTGGCCATTGCAACGATCATCATACTTACCTGGTTGAACTCCCGGGGTGTGAAAAACGGGAAGATCATCCAAACCGTGTTCACACTGGTAAAAATCCTTTCATTGGGTGGTTTGATTGTGGCCGGATTGGTCGCCGCGTTTAATGCAGAGGTGTGGCGGGCCAATTGGTCTACTGCCTGGGAAATGATCCGTTGGGACGCTGTGGACAAGGTGGCAATTCCCATCGGCGGTGCGGCGCTGTTTGCCGGTATCGTGTCTGCCATGGTTGGTTCCCTGTTTTCAAGCGATGCCTGGAACAACGTGACTTTTATCGCCGGAGAGATACGCAATCCGCAGCGGAACATTGGTCTTAGCCTTTTTTTGGGCACGCTGATCGTCACGGTCATCTATGTGTCGGCTAACCTGATGTATCTTGCTACGGTACCCCTTCAAGAGATAGCCTTCGCACCGGCTGACCGGGTAGGGGTCGTGGCGGCTCAAGCCATCTTTGGTCAGATTGGTACGCTGGTCATCGCGGTCATGATCATGATTTCTACCTTCGGCTGCAACAACGGCCTGATCATGGCTGGTGCACGGGTGTACTACACCATGGCGCATGATGGTCTGTTTTTCAGGAAGGCTGGAGAGCTGAACCGGTTCGAGGTGCCCGCTTGGGGACTGTGGGCCCAATGCGTATGGACCTCCGTTCTTTGCCTGACCGGGCGGTATGGAGACCTGCTGAATTATGTGATTTTCGTGGTGTTGATTTTTTATGCACTTACCATCATCGGTATATTTGTCCTTAGACGCACCCGTCCTGATGCAGCGCGGCCCTATAGGGCGTTCGGTTATCCGGTGTTGCCCGGGTTATATGTGTTGGCTGCACTGACCATCTGTGTCGGCCTACTCATCTATCAGCCTACGTTCACATGGCCTGGACTGATCATTGTGTTGCTGGGTATTCCCGTCTTTTATATGTGGAATAAGAAAAAAAGCGGGTGATGCCATTACGGCACCACCCGTATTTATGCATGGAATGCTATTGGATATTCCACAAATAAATGGTGTCGTTACCTACTTCCACCGTTTTATCGGCCTCCCAGTCACCCATATCAAAGTCGTGTGACACAATCCGGCTTCCGGGCTTCAGCTCCTTCTGGAGTTTTGGACGTAGTTTCAGGTTTACAGATGGCAACAAGTAAAGTGTCACCACATTGGCCTTGCTGAAGTCAAAGTCGAAAAGATTGCCTTCAACAAACTGCACTTTGTCGGCTACGCCGGCTGCTTCTGCATTGGCTTTGGCCTCCTTGATGCGTGTCGGGTTCAAATCAACCCCCACGCCGGTAGCTCCGTATTTCTTGGCGGCTGTGATTACTATCCGGCCGTCGCCGCATCCCAGATCATAGACCACGTCACCGGGTTTTACGCCGGCCAGTTCCAGCATTTTTTCCACGGTTTCCTGATTTGTCGGTACGTAAGGTACGTCCAGAGGTGGTTCCTGCGCATACGCACCCGTGCATACTGCAACGAACAATGCAACTAGCCAATTTTTTAATGTACTCATCATTGTTTTTGTTTTTAGGGTTATACAATCATGTTATAAATCTATTTTTGTTTCAGTGCAGGCCGCGCCAGCCACAAGAACAGGGTGCCCGCAATCAGGACGGCGACGCCGACCAGGGCTCCGATCCCGGTGTAGGCCAGGCTTGAGTAGAGCAGATAAACGCAAGCGGCGCAGAAAACGATCGGGGTCAATGGATAGAGAGGTACCTTAAACGGGCGGTGTGTCCCCGGTTCTTTCGCGCGGAGTACGAAAAGCGCGACGCCGGTAGCCAGGAAAAAGAACCAGAATACCGGCGCGGTAAAATCAACCATGGATTGGAATCCATCCCGGGTAACGGCCCCTAGCCCGATCAATGCCAGCGCGATGGCTCCCTGGGCAATCAGCGCGTTGACCGGAGCGGAAGTTTTTGAGTACCATCTCCCTAGCCAACCGAAAACGTGAAAGTCCCGGCCCAGTGCATAATTGGTGCGGGCCCCGGTAAAGATGGTGGCGTTTACGGAAGTAAGCGTTGCCATAACCACCAGCAGGCCTATGAATATTACGCCCGGTTCACCCAGCGTGACGCGCATCAGATCGATGCCTACCGCTTCTGAGGCCGCCATGCGCTCAATACCGAGTGTATTGAGAAACGCCCAGTTTACCAACAGATAGATGGCGGTTATCAGCACAATGCTGAAGATCAGCACCTGAACCATTTTACGGCTTCCGCCACGCAATTCAGCCGAAATATAGCCAGCCTCATTCCAGCCGCCGAAGGTGAGGAGCACAAAAACCATAGCGAGTCCAATGGCGCTGGACTCGTCAAGCGCGGCTGCCGGAAGCGCGTCAAGTGCGGTTGCCGAAGGGCTGATCAGGAAGCCTACGATGGCAACGCATACTATTCCTATCATTTCTACGGCGAACAGGAACTTCTGCACGCCTGTGCCGAAGCTTATTCCGACAATATTAATGGCAGTGAGGGTGATAACAACCAGCGCAGCAAACACCGCAGATGAATAGGGGCCTGCAGCGTAGAGCTGCGAAAGGTAATCGCCTACAATATAAGCGAGCAGTGCGATAGAACCGGTCTGGATGATGGTCATTCTCGCCCACGCAAAAAGGAAGGCCAGCCGTTTACCAAATGCCCGCATCAAAAAATGGTAATCTCCCCCGGTGTTCGGAAATGAAGTGCTGAGTTCGGCATAACATAGTGCGCCTATCAATGATACGGCTCCGCCCAATAACCAGACGCCCAGAAATAGTGCGGGACTGCCCGTATTAACAGCAACCAATGATGGCGTGCGGAATATGCCGGCCCCGACCACAATGCCGACGATGATGGCAACCGCATCTACGATCCGTATCAGGGGTTTCGGTTCATTACCGGCGGAAGGAACGGGATGCTTTGGGGATGCCGCTTGACCGTTGGAAGAGACTGGCGAAAACGTTCTGGAGGAGTTGCTTTCTTTCATACAGGATCCGCTACGATTGGTGTACAGTAAGATACAAGTTCAGTAGCGGTTTGTTTTCGGGCCGTTTGTAATTTTTTTGTGAAGGGAGGGCGACGGTGGCCGGTGATGGGTGGTCTGTGGTCAGAAGAACTTATCGTGGAAGTTTACCAGAAACAATTCCTTGGTTGCCCGTGTGCAGGCGGTGTACAGCCAGCGGAGAAACTCAAGGTCGAGGAGTTCATCGGTGAGGTAGCCTTGATCTACGAACACGGCCTGCCACTGCCCGCCCTGTGCTTTGTGGCAGGTGATGGCCATGGCAAATTTGATTTGAAGCGCATTGTAATAAGGATCGGCCTTGAGTGCTGCCATGCGGTCTTTTTTGTCCGGAATGTCCCGGTAATCTTCCATGACGGCCTCAAACAAACGCTGCTGATCCGACTGCGATAGGCTTGGCGAGTCGGCATGCAGTGTGTCCAGCAGTACGCGGCAGTCAAGGGGCTCGATTTCATCGGAGTCGGTGAATTCAAGGCTTACGTCAGCGAACCGGAACCCGTGCTGTTCATGGACGTTCCGGACACGCCGGACTTCAGCCATGTCGCCGTTGGCAATGAAGCCGGTCCTGTCGGAATCGGCTGAAAGCCAATAATAGTTGTTGCGCACGACCATTATGCGGTCACCGCCCGTCAGTTCCTCTTCCCGGAAGAGTACCTGATTCCGGATATGCTGGTTGTACAGGTTGGCATTCCGGTTAGAGCGGCAAATGACGATGGTGTTCCGCATATCATATTTGTCGTACGCATAGTGTAACCCTTCTATGAGTTTTTCGCCCGTCATGCGGAAGATGTCGGGAAAGCCCTTAACGGTAAATCGGGGGAAGGCGAACGATGCTGCATCCGGCCCAGCCTCCTGGATCATTCTACGTACCGTTGTGGCGTTGAAAAGGATGCCGGAGTCCCGTTCCTGACGCACCACTTCTGTAAGCTCATGGGCGAAAACCCGCATGCTGAAGGCCCTTGCCAGCCAGTCAGGATCCAGGGCCGGACTTGCAGTCAGCCCGACTGGCGGGAGTTGCGCGGTATCGCCTACGAACATCAACCGGCAGTTATCGCCGTTACTGACATATTCAACCAGATCTTCAAGAAGGCTTTTACCGCCATAAATGAATCGCTCATTCGAGATCATTGAAGCTTCATCAATAATGAACAGGGTGTCCGTATGGGGATTATCGGCAAGGCCGAAGGCCAAGTCGGGAGACAGCGCAACTTTTTTCCGGTAAATTTTCTTGTGGATGGTCAGCGCTTTCCGTCTGGAATAGCTGCCCATGACCTTTGCTGCCCGCCCGGTAGGGGCCAGGAGTACTGAACGCATGCCAAGGGCCGGCAACACTTTCACCAGCGTACTGATCAGGGTGGTCTTGCCTGTTCCCGCATACCCTTTCAATACAAAGCAGCTGGCATCACCCTGATCGGCCAGGAAATCTGCCAGCCGCTGGAATGCCTGATGCTGCTGCCCGGTCGGCTGCAAGGGAAAACGGCTGGAAAGTAATTCAGTGATATGCACCGTCAAAGGTACCAAAAGTTTGCTCAAAATGATTTATCTGAGTATGTTTGCCCACTAAACGAAATGAGGACGTATACTTCTGCAGATTTTGAAGCGAGCCAGACGGCAAACCATACCTTGTTGATCAGGGCAGGCGAATTTGGCAACGCCGTGGCCATAGTCGACAACAGGCAGCGCCTGCAATTTGTCGCCGAGTACGGGCCGGCCGAAATTCCGCATGAAATGCAGGCATTGCTGCAATCTGATTACAGTGCTGTGCGGATTGGAATCCCGAACGGGCGGTTTGCGTTTATTCCTGCAGAAGTTTTCGACGACGCCGAGGCAGCGACGTATAAGCATTATCTGCCCGATGACGGCTTGGCGGCGCTCACGGTCGCAGACATCGCCGATCTTGATATTAAACTGGTGCATCAGACACCGGCTTTAGGTTTGGCGGCTTGGCAGCAACGGTTTCCCCAGGCGCGGATCCATCCTAATATCGAAGCCATGCTGGGCAGCTTGTCGGGCTATGGCCGTCAGACAGAGGGAACTGTTGTGGCTGTTGACAGATATGGAAGCTTTACCTCCATTTGTGTTTTTCACAAAGGCAAGTTCGTTTACGGTAATGACTTTGAAACCCACAGCGCTGGAGACCTGAATTATTACCTACTTAAGGTTCTCCGCCACCTTGGCGTGGAAACTGCTGTATCTTTGTATTTGTCAGGAGACGTTGAACAGGGGGACCCATACCATCAACACCTGTCAAAATATACCGGTGAGGTGGTATTTGCGGATACTGCGCAGCTGACCGGGGTCACGATTCCCGACGAGTTGCTGCCGGTACAGCATCGTTTTCTAACCCTGATAGGACTTTTGTCATGCGTATAATCGGGGGACGCCATGCGGGACTGCGCTTGCAGCCGCCTGCTAACCTGCCGGTGCGGCCCACTACCGACATGGGCAAGGAAGCGCTATTCAACACGCTTCAAAACCGGATGGACTTTGAGGGAATCGCGGCACTGGATCTATTTGCCGGGACCGGCAATATAGCGTTTGAATTGGCTTCCCGGGGCGCTGCCCACGTGATTGCCGTAGACATCCATTTCAAATGCGTGCAATACATCAATGCCACGGCCAAAGATAAACTCAAACTGGACACGGTGAAGGCAGTCAAGGCGGACGCCCTGAAATTCATCGCCACCTGCCGGGATCAATTTGACTTTATCTTTGTGGACCCGCCATACGACCTGGCCCAACTGCCGCAGGTTCCGGAGCGCATTTTTAGCCAGGGCCTGTTAAAGCCGGATGGGGTGTTGGTGCTTGAGCACGCCTCCACAAAGAAAATCCCCCATCATTCCGGATTGGTAGAGACCCGCAAATACGGATATTCTTCCTTTTCCTTCTATCAGGCGTAAGCCGTCTGTCCCGAACAGAAGGATTTCATAAGACTATGCTTTTGTTAATAAAAAAATCACAATTTTTTTAGGATTTTATTACTAATCTATTAAATTTGTTGTCATTCATGTGTGCAGCCATTTGCGTAGTGCCCTGCACCCCTTGCAGGGCCACGCATTTGGTATCATGCAATTCCTTTCCGGTTTGAATCAAACTTCAGCATGATGAACAGCAGGATGGTGAAACTCCACAGTGAAGAGCCGCCGTAGCTGATGAATGGCAGTGGGATACCAATAATGGGCACGATACCGATTGTCATGCCGATATTGATCGCGAAATGGAAAAACAGGATACATGCCACCCCATACGCGTAGATACGGGCAAACGCCGTACGCTGACGCTCCGCAATGTTGATAATGCGTAGCAAGAGGGTCAGATAAATGCCGATGACCACCATGGAGCCGACGAATCCCCATTCTTCACCTACTGTGCAGAAAATGAAGTCGGTACTCTGTTCCGGTACGAAATTGTACTTTGTCTGGGTACCCTGGAGATAGCCTTTTCCCCAAAACTGCCCCGATCCTATGGCAATCATGGATTGGTTGAGGTTGTATCCCTGTCCGCGCGGGTCGTCGATCTTGCCCAATATTACATCAATCCGGTTGCGCTGGTGGCTTTGCAGTACGTTGGCATACACGAACTCCACGCAGAAAATGTAGGTTGCAGAAATGACAAACAGTGTGGCTATGGAGGTGATCATTTTCCGCTTTTTCCGGAAGGAATAAATCACTAATCCGCAGATCACCGCCAGCGCTACGAGCATGACCCACTGCCCGAACACGAGGGTCAGGACAAAAAGGAGGACACACAATGCGCCGAATGCCAGAAATGGTCCGGAGATATAGCCCTCGCGGTAGAAAATCAACACGAGGGAGAAAAAAGCCAGTGCAGAGCCGGTGTCTGGTTGCAGCAATACCAATATCACCGGAAACAGCACGATCAGTGCACCTGAAAATAGTATCTTGAGGTTAGGGTTTTTATTGCTGTGGCTGCTCAGGTACCGCGCAAGCAGCAAACAGGTAGCCAATTTTGCAAACTCCGAGGGTTGCAGGCGGAAGCTACCGATGGGTATCCATGCCTGGTTGCCGCCTACGTTGCGGCCGATGACAAGAACAGCCACCAACAGCCCCAGCGTGATGGCATATATAATGGGGGAGACGGAACTGTAGAACTTCGCATCTACGATAAGAATAACAACAGCAATAAGCATTGCCGAAAAAATATACATGGACTGCTTGCCGTAATTGGTATTCATATTGAATAGGCTGGGATACTCCGGGTCATAAACGGCTGCGTGGATATTGAACCAGCCAATGATGCAAAGCAGCAGCCAGAGCAGGACCGTAAACCAGTCTACGTTTCCTCCAAATAACCGATTCCGATGGGGATTACTCATACCTCAACCTATTCGTAACGACACTATGGTGAACAATCAGTTCATTTTTCCTCGGCTTAGCCGGAACGCTGTCTTCCGGCTTCTCCACCTTCTCCCGTTTCTTCGTCTCCTTTGGCTGTTTCGTCTCTACCTTTGGAAGGAGGTTGGCGTTGTATATCCGGTCCTGGATATATTTAGGCAGGGTAACGGTATCCTTCAGGTATTTCTCGATCAGCATGCTGGCGATCGGTCCGGCCCAGGTGCCTCCGTATCCGGCGTTCTCAACCACCACGGCGATAGCTATCTTAGGATTATCGCGGGGAGCAAACGCGAAAAAGACTGCATGATCCTCACCATGGGGGTTCTGTGCGGTGCCTGTCTTTCCGCACATTTCGATGTCAGCAATGCGGACGGAATATCCTGTGCCGCCCGGCATGTTCACCGCCCGGCTCAGGCCTTCAATGACCGGTTCATAATACCTCGCATCCACGCCGGCATCTATTTTTTCCGTAAATTCCGGCTTAACGATACGTTTTTCACCTATGGCCTTGATCAGGTGTGGGCGGTAATAAAAGCCACGGTTGGCTACAATGGCCATGATGTTAGCCATTTGCAAAGGGGTTATTCCCATTTCGCCCTGGCCTATGGACAGCGATATGTTATATCCTGATCCCCACCGCGCGTTTCCATACCGTTTCGTATAGAAATCCGCTGTCGGCAGCAGCCCGCTCTTTTCGCCGGGAAGGTCTATGCCCAAATCCTTCCCGATCCCGAACTTCATTACAGCGTCGCGCCACAGTCCATACGCCTCTGCCGTGGGCATCTTGCGATGGTCTATCATCCGGGCATAGGTATAACCGAAGTAGGTATTGCACGAGCGCTGCATCGCCGTGACCAGGGGAATGGATCCATCCACATGTGTGCAGCGCATAATGGCCCGTCCGCCGCCGTAACGATAGCCGCCTGGACAGTGAAAGACGGTATGTTCGTCGATCACGCCGGCCTGCTGCGCGGTAAGCGCCGAAACAACCTTAAATACCGAACCCGGCGGGTACTGGGCCTGAATAGGGCGGATGAACATCGGTTTATAGGGGTCATAGAGTAATTTCATGTAGTTGTTGCCACGTTCCCGGCCCACCATCATGTTCGGATCATATGAGGGACTGCTGACGAATGTAAGAATTTCACCGGTGGCGGGCTCGATAGCAACCACGCTGCCGATTTTATTCTTCATGAGTTTTTCGGCCAGGATCTGAAGGTCCCTGTCAAGGGACGATACAAGCCCTTCACCCGCAACCGCCAACGTGTCGTATTTGCCGTCGGCAAACACACCCTGGGGCCGGTTGAATGCGTCCACCATGACATTTTTGACACCGCGTTGGCCGCGCAGCAGCTCCTCGTATGCGCTTTCCACGCCGGTTGCACCGATGTAGTCCCCCGGGCGGTAAAACCCATTGGACCGCTCGATATCCCGGTCATTCACCTCCTGGATATACCCAAGGAACTGCGCCGCTATGCTGTCCGGGTAGCTGCGGACGGTACGGTTCTGTACGTAGAAGCCGCGGAACTGATAAAGGTGTTCCTGCAATTTGGCATAGGCGGTCGCGGGAATCTGCTTTTCAAATTGGGATGCCTTATATGGAGAGTGATCCCTCGCTGCTTTCATCCTTTTGTCAAAACCGGCTTTGTCTATACCAATCAGTTCGCAAAGGAGCGCAGTATCAATATCCTTAACTTCCCGGGGCACCACCAGCAAGTCATACACCGGCTCGTTCTGAACAAGAACCTGTCCGTTGCGGTCCAGGATTACGCCGCGGGCCGGATAGATGACCATCTTTCGCAATACATTATTGTTCGCCGACAACAGGTATGACCTGTCGATCAGCTGCAGGTAAAACAGCCTGGCCGTAATTATAACGGCTACGGCAATAAATATACCTTGGATGATGTATTTCCGTTCAAAAAGACCGTTCATTTATCTGGAAGATGTTTCGGTAAAACCGGGTTAGCGCTGTTTTTTACGATAAAAAAGCAGGCTAAACACCAAAATGATCACGACTGTAAATATACAACTTAATAAGATACGGATAAAAGTGTAATGGAATTGATGGAATGTGAAAGTTTCCACCATAAACAGTACGGCGTGATGAATAAAAGTAAGCACAAAGACATAGACGAAGTACCAACCAAAAGGTACGACGCCCCATGCTGGGGTCAGAAAGGTTTCGTAATGATCTGTCTGGAGTGTGATGCGTAACAGCACGATGCGCCCCCAGGCGAGAGCCACACATGCAGCAGCATTGACTCCCAAGGTGTCATAAAATGCATCCACGGCGACGCCCATTCCAAAAGCAAGGCAATACAACAGGAAGTTGGGAATGCCGGTCGGAAGCAACAGAATAAACAGGATATAAGGAAAAGGTGTTGCGAGATTATAGTAACCGATGTTTTTAAAGAGGAACACCTGCATAATAAGCAGCAGGATGAAACGGGCGAGATTATATACCAAAAGTCTAGCCATTGTCTTCGTTTAGGGATTCAAGCTCCGTTTTCTCTTCTGAGAACAAGTCTTCCACTACGTATACCTGTTGCAGGTTATGGAATTGCGTGCTTAGCTCAACCTTTATGTCCAGGAAGCTGTCCCCACCGGATATACCGGTTTCAACAACCTTACCTATGGGTATTCCCGGCGGGAATAATGAAAAACCGGAGGTAAAGACCCGTTCGCCCTTGCGTACCTTAACATGGTTAGGGATGTCCTTGAGCGTGGCCATCCGATGATCATAATTGTCTCCCCAGACCAGGGAACCGAAGGATTGGCTATCTTCCAGCGCGGCACTGATGCGCGTCTCACTGTGCAGGAGTGACTGGACCGTGGCGAAGTGGGGCGAGACATTCAGGACAATACCGACTATGCCACTTGCCGATATGACTCCCATCCCTTTCTTTATGCCATCTTTTGACCCTTTGTCCAGGGTTACGTAATTATTCTTCTGATGAATACTGTTGTTGGTTACCTTGGCTACGATGTAATTGTACTGCACATCGTGTACGGTATCCTGCACCATTTCCCGCGTTACGGAGTCTGCTGCTGCGGCGTAATATTGCAACTGTTTACGGAGTGCGGCGTTTTCCTCGGCCAGCAAGGCATTCTCATCACTCAGGTGCAGGTAACTTTTCCAGGCGTTCACCTTGGCGTACGCTCCACCTACAATCCGGTTGGAAGAGTTGACCGCGGATGCACGTTGAAATGAGTTGTTCGTGACGATCAAATAGAAAGCTAATCCGAAGAATACAACGAATAGGAAGAATGCATTGTACTTATGGAGAATTAGCCAGAGATTCTTCATTATGAGACATGTCCCGGTATTACTGCATCAAAAACTTGAACGTGCCGATATTTTTCAGCGCGATACCGGTACCCCGTACTACAGCACGCAGCGGATCTTCAGCCACGTGGACCGGTAGTTTGGTTTTTGCCTGGATGCGTTTATCCAATCCCCGAAGCAGGGCACCACCCCCGGTCAGGTAGATGCCGGTCTGGTAAATGTCAGCTGAAAGCTCAGGAGGGGTAATTTCAAGCGCCTTAAGGATTGCCTCCTCGATTTTAGAAATGGATTTATCAAGACAATGAGCGATCTCTGTGTAAGAGACCGTGATTTGTTTGGGTACGCCTGTCATCAGATCGCGGCCCTGCACAGCAAAGTCTGCCGGGGGATCCTGGAGTTCCGGAAGGGCCGAGCCAACCTCAATCTTTATTTTCTCCGCAGTGCGGTCACCGATCATGATATTGTGCTGCCGGCGGATATATTGGACGATGTCTGAGTCAAAATTGTCGCCGGCCACCCGGATCGACTGGTCACACACGATACCGGATAATGCGATTACGGCAATCTCGGTGGTTCCGCCACCGATATCGATCACCATATTTCCCATAGGTTCTTCCACGTCTATCCCGATGCCCACGGCAGCAGCCATAGGCTCATGTACCAGATAAACCTCTTTGGCGCCGGCAATCTCAGCCGAGTCACGCACCGCCCGTTTTTCCACTTCCGTAATGCCTGACGGAATGCAGATCACCATGCGAAGCGAAGGGAAAAACCAGCCCTTGCCATTGTTGACCATCTTAATCATGCCACGGATCATATGTTCGGCGGCGTTAAAGTCTGCAATTACGCCGTCTTTCAACGGTCTCACGGTACGGATGTTGTCATGGGTCTTGCCCTCCATCTGCATAGCTTGCCGGCCGATGGCAATGACTTTGTTTGTCGTCCTGTCAAAGGCGACGATGGAAGGTTCATCCACGACCACTTTATCGTTATGGATGATCAGTGTGTTAGCTGTACCTAAATCAATAGCAACTTCTTGTGTAAACCAGTTAAACAGCCCCATTCGCTTACTAATGTAATAAGATTTAAATAATGTGCAAACCTACAAAAAAACTGATAACTTTAGCCAGTAATAAACGATTTATTGATCAATGCTTAAAACCTACCTGACCTCAGCCTTTTTCCTTCTGTTGCATGGGTATTTACACGCACAGGACTTTAATTTCGGCTCGCTTATGCCGGATGATCTCAAGCTGACCAAACATGATCTGGACAGTTTTTCGAACGCTGCCGTTCTGAACGAATACGGTAAAGCCTATATGGTATATGATGATAGGAAAGGATCCACGGATCTGATCTTTGAATACCATGCCCGCATCAAGATTTTCAACCGCGCCGGCTATGAGAACGCTGACATCATCATCCCGCTTTACAATGACGAAAGCGGCGAATGGAAAGACGAGCTTACAGACCTAAAAGCAGTAACGATCAATCTCGTGGATGGTCGCGTGATATCCACGCCGCTTGACAAGGGGCAGGTGTTCAAAGAGAAGGCAAGCCGGTACCGCACCAACATGAAGTTTACCTTTCCCGACCTCCGGGATGGCAGCATTGTGGAGTACAGTTACCGCCTCCGTTCACCGGATATCTTCAACTTCAGGACCTGGCAGCTACAGGAAGGCATCCCTAAGGTAGCTAGCACCTTTGAAGCCATCATTCCGGCTTTATACACGTACAACGCCACGCTGCGTGGCCCGCTGGCGCTTACGGTTCAGGACGCCAAATTAGATCGGGGCGCCTTCCGGATTGCCGGGCGGGACATCGACTGTTCGCGTATGACCTATGGCATGCGCAATATCCCCGCATTTATCGAAGAAGATTATATGACGGCGGCAACAAATTTCAAATCAGCCATCTATTTTGAGTTGTCAGATATTTACAAATTGAACGGGGCCAATATCAAGATCACCAAGGAATGGCGTGATGTGGACCGTGAGCTGATGACGCATCCGGATTTCGGCGGGCAGCTTAAACGCGATAACGTATTTGAAAAAATACTGCCAAGCGTCCTGGAAGGTAGTACCGATGACCTCAGCAAAGCAAAGGCAATGTACCGATATATCCAACGCAATATCAAATGGAACCGGTACTTGGGAAAATACAGTGAGAACAATATCAAGAACGCGCTGGAGCGGCGCACGGGCAACATCGGCGATATCAACCTTGCGCTGGTTACGGCATTGCGCGCGGCGGGACTCGATGCCGAAGCCGTTATTCTTTCTACCCGCGAAAACGGCGCGGTCAATGACGTTCACCCGGTCCTCAGCGACTTCAACTACGTGGTGGCTAAGGTGAACATAGGAGGCGATTATCATTTGCTGGACGCGTCGGATCCCTTGTTGCCTTTTGGGCTGCTTCCCTTGCATTGTATTAACGGCAAGGCCCGGGTCGTGCCTTCAAAGAAACCCTCCTATTGGATTGAGCCTCGGGCAGCTATCCGTTCCGTAACGCAATACCTCTTTACAGGCGAACTCCAGCCGGATGGTACGCTCCGGGGCGAGCTGAAGATCCGGAGTCAGGGATATGCAGCGCACCAAAAACGCAGGGAGATGGCTAACTATAACTCGGTTGAGGAATACGTAGAGCACGTTGACGAAATCCAGACGGATTTCGACTTGCTGAAAGGGGAAGTCTCTGGTCTTGACGCGATAGATGAATCTTTGACGGAAACCTTCGACCTGGAGAAAAAACTGTATGATAGTCTCTCCGCATCGGCGTTCTTTTTTAATCCGTTTTTTCTGCACCGTATCGGGAAAAACCCATTTAATCTGGACGAGCGTACTTATCCCGTTGATATGGGCACGGCCAGCGAGCAGCGGGTAGCGTTGCGGATCAAGCTTCCGGGTGGCTACATCTTAAAGTCGAAACCCGATGATTACGCTCTGGCGCTGGAAAATAATGGTGGACGATACCTGACCAAGTCGGAATTATTGGGCGATACTTTCTCGTTTTCACAACTGCTGTCCCTGAATCAGGCTGTCTATCCGCCGGAGAGCTATTTCGCGCTAAAGGAATTCTTCAGCCGGATTATCCAGCAGGAAAAGATTGATATTGTGTTCCAGCCACAGGTGGAAGACATATGAGGATTTTAAGTGTTATGCTGGCCATTGGGATTGTATGTCAGGCGTACGGTCAGCGATCCTATGATGTGGCATTGATCCCTGCTATGTTGAGAACGCGAGCGGATGCGGTCGTGCGGCACGAGTCCGTCGCCGCTGACATGCAGTCGCGCAATAAGGTGCTCTACCGGGTGAATCAGGCAGTGACCGTCTTCAACCGGGCGGGAGAGAACAAGGCACGGCTCGTTATTTTTTACAATAAGAATACCGTTATTAAACGCATGAAGGGAAAAGTTTTCGACGACGAAGGCTACTTAATGGGGGAGTTCAGCCAGCGGGACTTCGTTGACGAGAGTGCCGTAAGCAATTTCTCCTTGTATGAAGATGACCGTGTCAAGCACTTTCTTCCTGCCATGACGGACTACCCCTACACGGTTGAGTACACCTATGAAGTCGAATTCAAGCAAAACCTGATCATCCCTGCCTGGCGTCCCGACGCTTATCCGGATGTGGCGGTTATGCACAGTGAATTTTCGTTCAGCTATAATCCCGCTGAAGAGGTACGGTTCAACGCCAAAAATTACATCGGAGAACCGGCGGTAACTACGGTAGATGGTCACAGGCGGCTGACCTGGCAGGTAAAAAATCTCGCGGCGCGTCGGTATGAACCTTACGGGCCGGATCCAGAGAGTTATAAAGTCACTGTGCAGGTAGCGCCGGTCGCATTTACATACTATAAACAGCAGGGCAGCTATGTCAATTGGGAGGAACTTGGTAAATGGCAATATGATGCGTTGTTGGCTGACGGATTGGCCTTACCCGAAAGGACCATTCAGGAAGCCAGGGCTATGGTGAGCGGTTTGCAGACCGACAAAGAGAAGGCGCGAGCGTTATACGGGTATATGCAACGAAAGACCCGCTACGTAAGTGTTCAGATCGGTATCGGCGGATTTAAACCCATGGTGGCAAGCGAGGTGGACCGCCTCGGTTACGGCGACTGCAAGGGATTGGTGAATTACATGCAGGCACTGCTCGCGGCAGTGGATATCCCTTCATACTACTGCGTGGTTGAAGCCGGCCGTGCAAGACGTGACCTGCAGTCTGATTTCGCGGGAATGGCCCAGGGCAACCACGTTATATTATGCTTACCACTTCCTAATGATACGACTTGGTTGGAATGTACCAACCAGCACATCCCTTTCGGTTATCTGGGCAGCTTTACGGACGACCGGCTGGTGCTGGCATGCACGCCTGACGGTGGGCGGCTTATGCACACTCCACGTTTCCGTGAGGAGGAAAGTGCGCAGCGGCGGAACGCAACCTTTACGCTCCGGCCGGATGGCACGTTGGATGGCAGCGTAGAAACAGTGTTCGCCGCAGGGCAATATGAAAACCATCTACAGATCGCCGAGGCCACTGGCAACGAACAACAACAGCTGTTGAAAACCGCCTATGACATTGATCATATACACTTTAACACCGTTGCGTACAAAAAGACCAACAATAGCCTGCCAGTGCTCACCGAGCGACTCCTGGTAACGTTAGACCGTTACGCTCCACAGCAGGATGGACAAGTGTTCTTTCATCCGAATGTATTCAACAGACGGGGAGGGCCCCCCATACTTAAAAGCCGCACCTTACCCATACAGATTGACCACGGTTACAGCGACGAAGACCGGCTGGAGTTTACCGTGCCGGCAGGGTACCAGTTGATTGGGGGGGCCATGGAAAACGTTATTGAAACCGAATTCGGGAAATACGAAGCTTCACTTAAGATGGAAGGCAGTAAGATGTTGTATTGCAGTAAATTTGTGCTCCATTCCGGCACGTTCCCGGCTGACCGATACACAGCGTTCAGTGAATTTATGAACCGGGTCAGCGCGCTTGACGCATACAAAGCGGTGCTGATGAAACCGTGATCTAACGGTTCACCAGCATGCCAATGTAGAAGTTGAACGTATCCACGTCCAGGTTTTCCCGGGTGAGGCCAGGTATATTCACAGGCGTAAGCTGGCGCGTCGGTTGGATAAACCTGTATTCACCTCCCTTTGTCCGGATTCGGACCGGCATGTCGAACTGCGGCTCATCAGCTATCCAGCGGCAGAATACCTTGTCCCCCGGTCCGAAATAGAACTCCAATGTGGGGATGTTCGTGTGCTTGATGTATTGAGCGAACACCCGTGAAAGGTCCATGCCGGCCTGTTCGCTGATATATCCTACAATGTCCTCATAGGTAACGGTGCTGTGGTAAAACTCCTTATTGAGGCCCCGCAGGATCTGGCGCCATTTTGTGTCATCATTGACGATGGTACGCACCATGTTCAGCAACACGCCTCCTTTGTTGTACATGTCACCGGAACCTTCGTTATTTACGTGATAGGTACCGATGACCGGAGAAAGATTCTGGATGCCGCGGCGATTGCCATGCACGTACGCCTGGCTGGCCTCTTTGCCGAAATGGTAATCTATGTACAACGCCTCTGAATAATTGGTAAAACTTTCATGTATCCACATGTCAGCAAGATCCTTGGAGGTGATGTTATTGCCAAACCATTCATGGCCAGCCTCGTGGACGATGATAAAATCCCACTTCATCCCCCAGCCGGTGCCCGAGCCGTCCCGCCCGAGATACCCATTCTGGTATTTGTTGCCATAAGCGACCGCGCTTTGGTGTTCCATGCCCAGGTGAGCCGTTTCAACCAGCTTGAAGCCGTCTTCATAGAAAGGATAGGGGCCGAACCAGTGTTCAAAGGCCCGCAGCATGGGTTTCACGTTTGCATCGAAATGAGGCTTGGCCTTGTCCTCGTTTTCACGCAGCACCCAGTAGTCCAGATCAAGGACACCGTTTTCACCCTTGAAGGTGTCTGCAAAATGCACGTAATCGCCGATGTTGGCAGCAACGTTGTAGTTGTTGATGGGGTTGCTCACGAACCAGTCGAAACGGGTGTAACCGTCACCCAGATCCTTGCTGCCGCGGAACCGGCCATTGGAGACATTGGTAAGGCCGTTGGGAACGCTGATGCTGATCAGCATGCTATCCACTTCATCAGACTGGTGATCCTTGTTGGGCCACCATACGCTGGCCCCCAGGCCCTGGCATGCCGTCGCAATCCAATGTTTTCCGTTGCTGTCTTTCTTGAAATCAAACCCGCCATCCCACGGTGCCCGCTTAGCCTGCAAGGGATGGCCGGAGTAGTGTACCCGGAACGAGTCCAGCCGGCCTTTTTCTATTGGCCGGGGGAAATCAATAAATACCGCGTGAAACTCGCGTTTAAAAGGGAGTTCCTGTCCCTGGTAGACAATCTTGTCGATCCGGAGGTTATCAAACAGATCAACCTGGAGCCTTGAAAAATCCTCCGTGGCAGTAAACTGAATCAGGTTTGAACCACTGATGTACCGTTTATCCGGATCTATCCGTACGTCAAGGTGGTAATAATTAATATCATAGCAGGTGCGGAGAGGCGTCAGCTGTCCGCGCAAGGAATCCCCCCGGTTAAAAAGTTTATTTGCCGGTACAAACAGCTGCGCTTTGCCCTGCAGCCCGGCCACAGCCAATAATACGAGTATAATAAGTTGCTTCATGTTCATCTCATTTTATTTTCATAACCATCCGACCACCGGCCACCGATCACCGGGCTTCCCGGTCATCTTCCGCCCGGCGGGCAATGCTGCCGCAGGTAGTTGGTGTATAAGGTAGACAAGTGCTCGCTGGTACCTTCCCCCTCGCTGATGCTGTGGCTCCGGTTAGGATAGGCCATCAAGGAAAACTGCCTATTGTGCCTTACCAGTTCGTTGATGAGCATTTCAGCGTTTTGATAATGCACATTGTCGTCTGCCGTGCCGTGGATGTACAGCAGGTTACCCCTGAGGTTCTTTGCATGTGTTACCGGCGATCCCTCAATAAAAGGTTTGGGATCCTCCTGCGGGATACCCATGTACCGTTCCTGGTAGATGTTGTCATACATCAGCTGGTTACCCACGGCCGCGATGGCGATACCGGTCTGGTAAATGTCCGGATATTTGAATAATAGATTGAGGGTGGATGAACCGCCTCCGCTCCAGCCCCACACAGCCACGCGGGAGGAATCGACAAACGGCCATTTCAGGATTTCCCTGGCAGCCATAGCTTGGTCCCGTATGTTCAGGATGCCGATGTTCTTGTAGATCGCTTTCCTCCATTGCCGCCCTTTAGGAGCAGGCGTGCCCCGGTTTTCAACAGATATATAGATATACCCGTCATCCGCCATACTCCCGGTGTACAGCCGGTTTTGCCCCGCACCGTAGGTGTCGGTGACGGTCTGGCCGGCGGGCTCTCCGTATACATAGAACACGACCGGATATCTTTTTGAAGGGTCAAAATTGCTTGGTTTCACCATCCAGCCGTCCATTTCCACTCCATCAGTGGTTGTTACGCGGAAGAATTCGGCGTTCGGCGCATCGGCGGGAAGCTGGCGGGTCTGTCCTTCACGGAGGAGACGGTGATCAGGCAGGCTCACCACATTGCCATTGCTGATGGTTACACGGTTACTGAAACGGTGCAGCGCGATGCGGCCATTCGGGGAGAGTACGTATTCGTGCGTGCCCTCCTGTCCATCAGGGGTAACCCGTTCAGCCCGGCCTCCTGCTAGCTGTACCCGGTATAGATATTTCTGCGTTGCGTTTTCAGGGGACGCTGAAAAATAGATGTATCCGTTGGCTTCGTCGATAAGGTCAATACCGATTACGTCATAATCGCCCGGTGTAAGCAGTTTTTCCTCACCTTTCCTGGTGATCCGGTAGAGGTGGCGCCAGCCATCTTTTTCGCTCACCCAGATGAAAGACTTACCATTGTCAATCCATTCCCAGCCGGACGGATCGTCGTGGTTCCACCGGCCCTTCACGTCGATCCAGGCATCATCCACCTCGTTGTAGATACGTGTGCACCGACCGGTCGCGACGTCCGCCAGGTATAGGTTGCTTACCTGCTGCTTCCGGTCAAGCTGCTGGATGATCAGCTCGGCGTTGCCGGACGCCCATTCCATGCGGGGCAGGTAATGTTGTACCGGATCCCCGGGGATATCCATTTTCACCGTGTTTCCATCGGAAACATCCACCACCGAGATAAATGCTCCGCTTGGCGCTTCACCGACCTTTGGGTATTCCACGGGAATGGTAAAGGAATACGCGGAATCCGTGTTGTTGATCATCAGAAAGTTGCGTATCGTTGTCGCGTCTATGGTCCAGAAAGCAATTTTTTTGCCGTCCGGAGACCAGCGGAAACCGTCACGGCAACCGAATTCCTCCTCATAGGCCCAGTCAAATGTACCATGGATAATCCGGTCGCTGCCGGTCTCCGTTAAGGGCTTGACGATGCCAGTGGTCAGATCCTCCACATATAGATTATGTCCGCTTACATATGCTGCCTTGCGGCCGTCCGGAGATAGTTTTGCATACATCAGCGACGCCTCAGGTAAGGCCTTTCCCAACTGTTTGAGCAACTTCGCCGAACGGTCATATACCCAGTAGTCGCCTCGCGTGTCATACCGCCACACCCGCCTTGTATTGGTATTAATCAGTACGTGTCTGCCGTCCTGCGAGATTGTAAAGCGCCGGATTGACAGCGCCGTGTCCGAGCCTGCCGGAGTCAGATCAGCAGGTGTTGCCAAGGTGTCCCGTTGTTGCGGGTCTGCAACAGCTTCCCGGATAATCAGGCCTTGTTCCGCTTTGATGATCGCCTGACCGTCATCCGTCCATTGCGTGCGCTGTCCAAACTGGGCATTTGCCGTCAGGCAGCCGCAAAGGAGGGAGATGCTGAAAAATGTGTTATGGATAATGCGTTTCCAATTCATATCGCATTCGGTTCAGTTAGTTTTCAATGGCTTGTTTTCTGATGGCTTCCACTTCATCAGCTGTCTTGGCCAGGGGCTTGCCCAGTACGCGATGCCCCGTATCCGAGATCAGGATGTCGTCTTCAATGCGGATGCCCCCGAAATTGCGGTACGCTTCCACCTTGTCATAGTTGATGAACTGCTCAAACCGTCCCGCGCCCTTCCACCGGTCAATCAGTTCCGGGATAAAATATATTCCTGGCTCCACAGTTATAACGAACCCGGATTCCAGCTCTCGCCCTAGGCGCAATGACTTTAAGCCAAACGTGGCAGTGTCCTTAGGCAAAGCGTCGGTATAGCCGACGTATTGCTCACCCAGGTCTTCCATGTCATGGACGTCTAACCCCATCATGTGGCCCACACCGCATTGGAAGAACAGGGCATGCGCGCCCGCAGCGACGGCTTCTTCCGCACTTCCCCGCATCAGCCCTAAGGCACCGAGTCCCTCTGCCAGCGTCCGGCATGCCAGCAGGTGGATGTCCAGGTAACGGGCACCGGGTTTGAGGGCGTCTGTAGCGGTCTCCAGGGCGTTCAGTACAACATCGTAGATCTCACGTTGCTGAGCGGTAAAACGGGCTCCGGCAGGGAAGGTACGCGTGAGATCGCCGGCATATCCCATAGCCGTTGATGCCCCTGAGTCGTTAAGGACCAGGTGACCTTCACGCAGCACATTGCCGTGGTAATGGTTATGCAAAACCTCGCCCCGTACTGTTAGGATGGTGGGGTAGGCCAGCGTGGCGCCCTCACGTTCTGCCAGGTAATTCACCTCTGCCGCCAGTTGCTGTTCAGTCATCCCGGGCTTTGCAAGGCGCATGATGTGGTGATGCATATCTACCGTCAGGTTCACCGCCCGTTCAATTTCAGCTACTTCTTCAGCTGACTTGATGGACCGTTGTGCGACCACCGCCCGGATGAGCTCCACGGATGCCTGCGCTGCCACCCGTTCCACCGGAATACCGGTCATCATCGACAAACTGACGGCGTTGGCCGCGCGGTACGGAGGCAAAAAGTGAAGCGGCCGGCCCTTTTCAAGCGCAGCCCGCAGGGCCGTTGCCAACGCGCTTCGCGGCCGCGTGTCGCGGACCCCTGCCTTCAGCGCTTTTTGCTGCAGTGTCTCCAAACGGCCCATCCATACGATATCATCCATCGTCATTTCATCACCGAAGACGATCGTACGGTTTTCGTCAATATCAATGATCGCCGCCAGGTCAGGGGCGGATATGCCGAAGTAATAGAGAAAGGTACTATCCTGCCGGAACGGATAAGTGTTATCCTTATAGTTCATCGGCTGCTCACCGTTGCCCATGAGCAGAACAATGCCTGATGAAACCCGCTTCTGCAGGCCTCCGCGGCGTGTAACGTAAGTGTCAGTGCTAAACATTGTGGCGGCTAAATTAAGGAAACTAAGCCATTAATTTTTGCCCAATTGTTTGCGGAAATTGATCATTCAAGTTGCAGCGATCCCGTCATGGGGTGTGTCCGCTTCCGGGCCCTGGACCTGACCTTACGCTTTTTATCACTAATTGGAGAATATGGCAACTATTCAATTCAGGTAAACGGAAAGACACATCAGGTCAACGTTGACCGGATAAAATCACAGTTCGAAGGGGGAGCGCAGTTTTCGGCAAGCATTGCGCTGAAGAGCGCCATCACCCTGAAAAACCGACAGGTCGAGCGGAACAATTTTGATAGCTATCAGATTATCCGGATGCCTGAGCCGCCCAAAGAAATACAAGTGCACATCACCGACAGCGAGGCTAAACCCACCGGGGTGGGAGCGCCCGTCGTGCCACCATTTACCCCGGCGTTATGCAAGGCTATTTACTCAACTGTAGGTAAGCAGATTTACACGCTACCCATAAGCCTGTGATACGTTGCGATTACGCGGATGACCATTTCGGTTTTGAGGTGAATCACTGTTTGCTGATCCGGTAAATTCGACCTTCATTTGTATCGCTGATAACGTATAGCGCTCCGTCAGGCCCCATCTGGACGTCACGAAGGCGCACACCCTGGTCCTCCAGAAAGCGCTCTTCGCCGATGACCTTACCATCTTTGAGGATCAGGCGGATGAGGTGTTTGCCGTTCAATGCACAGACGAAGAGGTTGTATTTCCATTCGCTGATGACGTCGGAATCATAGAACGTGATTCCCCCCGGGGCGACTGAGGGATCCCAGTAATACCGGGGCTGCTCCATGTCAGGATGTTGCGTTATACCACCGCCTGTAAGGTTATTGGGGTCGAAATAATAGACCGCCGGATCTGAACCGGGCGTCTGATGAATACCCCTGCCAACGGGCGTCCCATCATACATGATGCCATAACTGATGATCGGCCAGCCATAATTGACGCCGGGTTTGATGATGTTTAACTCATCGCCGCCTTTGGGACCATGTTCCGTTTCCCAAAGTTCGCCTGTATGCGGGTGAAAAGCCATTCCCAGCGGGCTGCGGATTCCGTAGACCCATATTTCAGGCAGGGCGCCCTGGATACCTGCAAATGGATTGCCGGGCGCCGCGTTTCCATTCCGATCGATACGTAAAATTTTACCGATCGATGCATCAAGGTTCTGCGACATGTATCTGCTGTCGTTGCGGTGACGTGCCCCGGTACTTACCAGCAGATAGCCCTGTCCATCAAAGAGCAGCCTGCCGCCATATACGGCGGCACCGGCAATGGCAGGGGTGGTTTGATATATTTCCGTTACATCCGTCAGGCGATTGTTTGCAACGTCAACTTTTGCCCGCGCTACCGTAAGCCGGCTACCGTTGGCGTTGCCCTTTGAATACGATAAGTAAATGGTGCGATTCAGGGCGACATCCGGATCAAGCGCGATATCGAATAAGCCGGCGTTGCTGCCCGAGATGTTGTCATTAAAAAAGACGGCCGGTACACCGGAAAGTGGCTCCCCGACGTGACCGTCGGTAGTCACCAGTCGGATAATGCCGTTTTTTTGAGTGACCAGAAGCTGGGTCTGTGAAATGAACTTAAAACTCCACGGCTTATACAGCTGCGTATCCTGTACAATCATCGATACCTCAAGCGGGGTAGCTGTGCTGGCACCTGGCCCCCGCGTCTGGCCTTCGAAGGCCGGTTCAAAACCTGCCCCGTTGCCAGGCAGGGTTTCTACGGGATCTCCGGGATTGGGATTGTTAGAGGGGTCCACCGGCTCGAGACCGTCCACGGTACAAGCTCCGAACAACATTGTGCAGGCCAGCGCCCAATATGCGCCAGCCTTTGATCTGGTTAGTTGTGTTTCCATAATGAATCGATTAGCTATTTTTATAACTAAGAATCCATTATTGTTTTAGTTTATATATTCCTCTATAAAAAAAGGTTCTGTAGCTATAATCCTACAGACAGCATCCGCCGGTGCTAACGTAATGCGACCTTTCGTTTTTTCCGAACCGGAATCCATACCTCACTATAAGCGTAGTCTTTTTTATCCGGATCCATTTTAGTAAATGAGAATGCCGGAGCCTTGATCACTTCATAGTTAGAACCCGGTAACCATTCGGAGTAGGTCCTGGCCATGGTTTGTTGCAGGGCAGCAGGAAATGGTCCCTCATTGGGGAATACCGCCCATGAGCACGCTTCAACAGGGATTTTTTCCAATTGCTCGCTTACTACGCCTTCGGTCGTCAATACACCTATCAGATGCGTCAGGTCACCTTCTTCGCTCATGAAATCTGCATCGGCATCATAAGATACATTGACAATCTCGTAGGGTGCGAGGTTCTGGAGCGCGCGCATTTCTTCTTTTTGAGCATTGGTTATGCTTCTTGCCAGTTTTACGATTTCGTTGTTCACCCCTTCGAATTGTATAGGTACACGCTTGGCCACACCGACGAAATTAAATGCCGGTTTTTCTTCAATTCTAAACTCCATGGTTTTTCCTCCTTTAATAGTTACGATGAATGAAAGTCTTGGAAACGATTTACTTGCTCCTATTTTTGTCGCCTCAGAAGGTAGAAAACCGCTCCATTTTTTAAAAGCACGGGTAAATCCGTCCAAGGATTGGTAACCGTATTTGAATGCGACGTCTGTTACCCTTTCTCCAGCCTGAAGATCTTTGCCGGCTTCGGACAATTTTCGGTTTTTAACATATTCGCTCAGGGTCAATCCAGATAGGTAAAAGAAAATCTTTCTGAAATGATAATCGGAAACACCGGCATATCCTGCAATGGTTTCAAGGGACATGTCATCTGTGAGATGATCTTCAATATAGTCGATGACTTTGTTCAGCTCAGTCAGCATAGCTCTTTCTGTTTATGTCTTGCAAAGATACGGACACAAGAAACCGAACCGCTCGACTTTACCTATCCCAAAAATGTCGGATGAATAACGGTAACCGGGATCCTCTGCCGCCTAGTGTTCCAGGTAAATGATCTTGGTTATCGGTCGTTGTCCCTCATGGTCAAATTTTTGTTGTCCGATGGATGGTTGACCACATTGTTTCCGGTTGTATCCTTGACATATAGTTTGCTACTTGCTCATGTTTTTGCTTTTTGAAATAAGTGGTCAAAATTTCCGGATGGGCCAGCTATTTTCTGTCAGCGTAATATTAACAAAAGTTTAAATCTAATTGCAGTACCGGAGCTATGGAAAAGCTGTCCTTTATGCCTATACTTGTATAATGGAACAGGATCTGCCTCCAAATCACTCCGGTGATCTTTACAAAACGATGGTTGATAATGCACCGGTGATGCTTTGGGTTGCATTACCGGACCGAAAGCGTCATGCATTTAATTGCACTTGGCTCAAGTTTACTGGCCGCACACTGGAGCAGGAACAGGGGGAAGGTTGGACAGCCGGGATTCATCCTGATGACGTGTGCCTTTTCCGGGAGCATTGGTCACTGGCTTTTGACTCGCATACCGCGTTCGGGATAGAGTACCGGCTACGGAGGCATGACGGCACGTACCGATGGGTGTTGGAGCGTGGCACGCCTCAACACTCGACTGATGGCACTTTCCATGGGTTTACCGGTTCATGCACTGATATAGATCATTTAATGGAAGGTGCGCGAGCAACGGGACACGAGGTTGTAGCCGTGCAAGCCTACGGTGGGGCACGCGATATCGTGAGCAATGCACCGTTCCCCATTGCGGTTTATATAGGAAAAGAGATGCGGATCGTTGAGGCTAATCGGGCTATCATGGATGTCTGGGGAAAAGGGTATGACGTCATCGGGAAACGGTATGCCGACGTGTTGCCCGAACTGGGTGATCAGCAAATTTATGAACAACTTGAAGGAGTATATACCACGGGTAGGCCGTTCAGTGCACGGAACCAGCGGGTTGACCTGCGTGTCAACGGTGAGCTGAAAACGTTTTACTTCAACTATAAATTTACTCCCCTGCACGATCAAGCAGGAAAGGTTTGCGGCGTCATGAATACCGCTGAAGATGTGACCGACATCGTGTTGCTTAAGCAGCGGATTGAAGAAAACCAGAAAACGCTCTACAATTTGATTCTCCAGGCCCCGGTGGCTATGTGTTTTATGACCGGGCTCGATCACATTGTAGAAGTGGCCAATACGGCAATGATAAACCTGTGGGGAAGGCCACAGGAAGAGGTGTTGGGTAAACCGGTTTTTGACGGTTTTCCGGGTATTCAGGAAGAAGGGCTTAAGCAATGGATCGATCATGTCTACAGGACCGGCGAGACTTATCGCGCTTCCGAACAACCCATCATGTTGTTACGGGAAGGAAAGATCGATACGGTCTATCAGGACATCGTCTACCAAGCCTATCGCGACGGCAGTGACCGGATCATTGGGGTCATCGCCATTATTACTGATGTATCAACACAAGTGAAAGCCAAGCAGGAGCTTGAGCGGGCGCATGAAAAGTACCGGCTCTCAAAAGAAGCAGCACAGCTCGGTATGTTTGACCTGGACATTCAGACCGGAAGACTGGAATGGGACGATCGATGCCGGGAACTATTCGGGATTTACCACGATCGCGAAGTAAGCTATGAAGAGGACTTTGTCTATGGCCTGCACCCGGATGACCGCAAACGCGTTATGGCTGTGATCCATGACGCGCTGTATAAGGACGGCACCGACGGCAATTGTGATATCGAGTACCGTACCATCGGAAAGTCAGACAACAAAGAGCGTTGGGTAAGGGCAAAAGGAAAGGTCTATTTTGACCCGCACGGCAACCCCATGCGGCTTATCGGCTCAGTTCTGGATATTACTGAACAAAAGCACAATGAACAACGGTTGCAGAAAAGTATTGAACGTAAGGCCAGACTGGGAGCTATCGTCGAAACGTCAGATGATGCGATAGTCAGTAAAACTCTTCAGGGTATTATTACAAGTTGGAACAAAGCAGCCCAACGGATATTGGGATACACTCCCGAAGAAGCCATAGGCCGCCATATTTCGTTGATTATTCCGCCTTCACGCTTAGCGGAAGAGGAATATATTATCAGCGAGATCCGCGCGGGCAGGAAAGTTGACCACTTCAATACCGTCCGGCTCACCAAGGACGGCAGGGAGATTTCGCTCTCCATCACTGTATCTCCGCTTTTTGATGATGTTGGGAATATCATCGGTGCATCCAAAATTGCCCGCGACATCAGTGCACATGTAAAGGCCCAGCAGGTCGCAAGCCGTTATACCGAGCGGTTGGAGATCATTAATTCAATGGTAAGAAACCTGTCCGAGGAGCTGGACCTGAATAAAACCCTGCAGAAGCTCACCGATGGCACGACCACCCTGACCGGAGCAGCATTCGGTGCGTTCTTTTATAATAAGCGGGATAGCAAGCAGGGCGGCGGCCAATCACATGTGCTGTACACACTGTCGGGAGCGCCGCGTGAAGCGTTTGAACACTTCAGTATGCCGCGCGGAACGGCGGTGTTGCATCCGACGTTTTCCGGCGAGCGTGCCGTCCGCGTGGATGATATCACGAAAGATCCCCGCTACGGCCAAAACGCGCCACATTATGGGATGCCGGAAGGCCATCTGCCGGTGGTAAGCTACCTCGCTGTGCCTGTGGCTTCACGTTCCGGTGAAGTGATCGGCGGTTTGTTCCTTGGACATCCTGAGCCGAGTAAGTTCACGGAAGATCACGAGCATTTGGTTGTGTCAATAGCCGCGCAGGCCGCCATTGCACTGGACAATGCCAAGCTTTATGAAGAGGTCAAGGCATTAAATGACAGAAAGAACGAGTTCATCGGTTTTGCGAGCCATGAACTGAAGACGCCGTTAACCAGTGCCAATGCCTATTTACAGCTTTTGGAGAAGCTGCCGGCCGATGAAAAAAGCAAGTATTTCATCCAGAAAGCATTGCGTCAGATGAAAAAGCTGACCACGCTGGTCAATGATTTGCTGGATATATCCAAGATCGAGGCGGGAAAGCTTCAATTGAACATCGACGAGTTTGACCTGAAAAAGGTGATGGAGGAAACCATTGAGCTCATAAGGCATACCAATGACAAATATCGCATCGTTTTTGATACAGCAGTTGACTCATGCATGATCCGCAGCGATTCACAACATGTTGAACAAGTCCTTGTGAACCTGCTTACCAACGCCATAAAGTACTCACCTGAGGCCGATGAGGTGCGCGTTACCCTTGAATGCTCTGAGGACAATGTAAAGGTAGGCGTGCAGGATTTCGGCCGTGGCATTCCCAGTACCGATCTTCCGCATATCTTCTCCCGATTTTACCGCGCGGGCAACGTCAGTCAGAATACTTCTGGCCTGGGTATCGGTCTGTACCTCTGCAATGAAATCATTACGCGGCTTAACGGTAGCCTCTGGGCGGAAAGCACGGTGGGACTTGGTAGCACATTCTGGTTCACACTTCCGATAAACAAATAGCCATTATGAAGTGCTGATTAGCAGTAAGTTAATGTATTGATTTGCTATTTAAAAAATTTAAATGCAACTTTGATGCAATTTATGAAGAATGCTGTCCTGCTGTTATTGAGATTGTTTAGACGCGCGGTCGCTGTGCTCACCATTGTTGCGGTGACCGGGATACCGCTTCTATATGCCTTTCATAACCACAACGACGCCTTAGGCCACTTCCATCACACAAGGGCATGCAAAGACCACAAGGAGCACGGAGCACACGGCGAACCCGGGTGTAACGATGATGCGCATCAATGCGGCATATGCGAGTACTACGCGCATTACATCCCGCGGGCAGTTCTGCCGATTGCCCCATTTCTCTTCCTTGATCTGCCTGTTTTCTTAAGAGAAAGCCAAGCATTACCATCGCGCATACAACCATGCCTCGGGCTGTTGAAACAGCAAACTAATAAAGGTCCCCCCATCAACTATCCGACGGTTTAATATCTCCTTTTTTATAATCTCATAAAGCCGCCATCAATGCATACATGGTGGTAGGGATCGCTGTGTCGGCAGACGCCGATTCTGGCGATTACCATTTCATGGTTCGGCGAGATCATGAAGGGTGGCAATCAATTTAATCAATTCATATCAATTAACTATCAAACAACAATGACAATGAAAAAGCAGAACAAATTCGCGGTGTTGGCCCTTGTAGGCCTGACGGTCTTTTCAGTGGTGTCCTGTGACAAGGATGACGATGCCGATCCGATCCCAGATGGGATCCAGCGCGCTGAACTTATCCTCACTGAGGTTGCTGGCGAGAGCTTGCATCCGCACGGAGACCATTTTCATGGATTGGGGGATGCCGTTGAAGGGGAATCCACCGTCATTCAGTTCAATGAAAACGGTATCGCGACTGCTAACGGCCATCTTCACCTCGAGGCTGATGCGGTATACAAGATCCAGCTCAAGGCATGGGACTACACAGGCAAAGAAGTACAGGATGACTTCATTGCCACCAAAGGGGAAGCTGACAACTACAAGGCGTTCCTCATCGGCGGAGAGTTCATCCTGAATCCCGACACAGAAGATGAAAGCGGAGCGATCTTCCAGCCAAGGGAGCAGGCTTATGGAGACGGGACAGCCGTCGGCGGCGCTGCTGAAACCACCGGCATCCTGAGTTATTTCACCATAGGGCATGCCAACGAAGGGGCGACTAAGGAAGTAACCTATGTGCTGCGTAAGCTAAACCCTGGTGTGAAGGCCTCCATTACGCGGTCCCACTGGAATCGGGGCGACTATGCCGAGGCATTTCCCGGCGAGAACGTATTGGAGCTGAACTTTGAGATTCACGCAGAGCATGGCCACGATCATCATTAATTAACTTTTGTGTGTTTGTAGAGGGTAGCGGGCCGGTCCCGGTTCTGCTGCCCTTATTGATAAAAAAAACTATGGAAACAAAAAAGCTGCCTGTTACCGTACTGAGCGGATTCCTCGGCGCGGGGAAAACTACGCTGCTGAATCATGTGCTGCATAATAAAGATAGTCTCAAGGTGGCGGTGATTGTCAACGACATGAGTGAAGTCAATATTGACGCCCAGTTGGTCGCGCGCGAGAACGTCCTCTCCCGTACCGATGAAAAGCTTGTTGAGATGAGCAATGGCTGTATCTGCTGCACGTTGCGTGAAGATCTGATGATTGAAGTGGAACGTTTGGCCAAGGAAAACCGGTTCGACTACCTTTTGATCGAGAGTACAGGTATTTCTGAACCGATTCCGGTGGCACAGACATTTAGTTATGCAGATGAGGATAATGATATTGACCTCTCCCGGTTCAGCTACATCGACACGATGGTTACCGTGGTTGACTGTTGCAACTTCTTCCGCGACTTCGGCTCAGATGAAAGGCTCATTGACCGGGAGCTCACGGATGTCCGCGACGGCCGGACCATCGTGAACCTGCTCACGGATCAGATCGAGTTTGCCAACGTAATTGTGCTGAACAAGACAGACCTCGTTTCCGATGAAACGGTGAACGTACTGGAGGCCGCCATACGGAAACTCAATCCCGACGCCAAGCTTATCCGGTCACATTTTGGGCAAGTAGACACGCGTGAAATTATGGGAACCGCGCTTTTCGATTTTGAACGCGTCGCATCCTCCGCTGGCTGGATAAAGGAGCTGGAGAGCGAACATACGCCGGAAACAGAAGAATATGGAATATCCTCGTTCGTGTTCCGTACCCAACGTCCTTTCCACCCGCAGCGCTGGTATCGTTACCTCAATGAGCAATACCCTAGTGGAATCATCCGCGCCAAGGGGCTGTTTTGGTTGGCCTCCCGTCCGGGTGCTGCGATCAGCTTCAGTCAAGCAGGAGGAAGCCTGCGCATAGAGCGGGCAGGTGCTTGGTGGTGCAACATCCCGGAAGGAGAGCGATTCCGTTATGCTGACTACCGGGAACACCGGGAATCCATCGAGGCGCGATGGCATCCCAGATGGGCTGACCGTAAGACGGAGCTGGTCTTCATCGGCCAGGATATGGACAAGGAAAAATACCTGCATGATCTGGAGACGTGCCTGCTGACTGAAGAAGAGGCTGTTGACTGGCGTCAAACCGTTTGGGAGGACGAATTCCCGCCGAATATTTAGCCATCATTCCGTGGACGGCGTGGAACGGCGCTATATGTCTCGGACAGGCTGAGGAAACAAAAACATAAAAACAGAAAACAATAGATGCGCTGGTTTGTATGTTATTCAATACGACACTGTGACCTACAAGCGTCGGTTTGCGAGAACCAGCGCAATTGTTTTTTGCCAATGAGAAAGAAAGTAGTCGTCTTAGAGGACGATAAAGATATCCGTGAAATCATCACCTATGTTTTGGAAGCCTGCGATATCCAGGTGGTCGGATATGAAACCTTGTCCGGATTCTTGAGCAGCGCTAAACCTTACGATGCCGATCTTATATTGTTGGACCTCATGCTGCCGGATGGCAGCGGACGGGAAGCTTGTTACCATTTGCAGCAGGATGAGCTGACGGCAAAGATCCCGATTATCATGATGTCTGCCTACATTGAGGGTATCCGGGCTAATGGGTGCAAACCTGTTGATTTTATATCGAAGCCTTTTGATATTGACGACTTTGTTCATCGGATTACAGCCCGCTTGAAAACCGAAAGTTAATTTGTTTTAATCTGTTGCGGAAGTTACCGCCGATCGAGGCGGTACAGCCTTCCTTGGTCCGTGATGGCATATAAGGCTCCGTCGTCAGCCTGTGCAATATCCCTGAAGCGTTGATTTTCGGTGGAGAGCAGCCGCTCCTCTCCGGTGACCCGGTTGTCTTCAATGACCAGACGTACAATATGTTGGCCGCTCAATGCGCCGATAAACAGATTGTTTTCCCACTCCGGGACGCGGCTTCCACGGTAAAAGGTCATGCCGCTGGGAGACACCACCGGATCCCAATAATAGACGGGCTGTTCCATGCCTTCCTGTTGCTGGATGCCTTCGCCGATGACCTGGCCGCCGTATTCAATTCCGTAGGTAATTACCGGCCACCCGTAGTTAGCCCCTGCCTGGACACGGTTGACTTCGTCGCCACCGCGCGGGCCGTGTTCACTCAGCCATAAATCGCCTGTTACGGGGTGCAGGGCAAGACCCTGTGGATTCCGGTGCCCTATGCTGTACAGTTCTGGCAGCGCTCCGGCTTCAGCGAATGAAGGATTTCCCGGCGCCGGTTGACCATTTACAGTGATCCGGACAATCTTGCCCAGTGCGTCAGTCAATGATTGGGCCAATGGGCGGGTAGCCATGCCGGACCGATCTCCGGTACTGACCAATAGGTTTCCGGTTTGGTCAAAAAGAATGCGGCCGCCATAATGCGCATTGCTGTTGGCGGCTGGAATTGCCCTGTAAATAACCGTTGCGCCTTCTATATTCGCTTCACTTTCCGATAGCCGTCCTTTGGCAACAGCGGTCACCGTACCTCCTGAAACGTTCTCAGAAAAGACCCAGTATACGGTCCGGTTAGACGAAAACTGAGGATCAATGCAAAGCCCGAGCAGACCGCCCTGATTATCCGCATTAACAGGGGGGATCCCAGTGATAGGATTTCCCACCTCACCGTCTATGGTGACAATACGCATGTTGCCCGCTTTTTCAGTAATGAGAAAGCGGCCGTCCGGAAGCGTTGTGATGCCCCACGGCGCGTTCAGCGCGTCAGTGATCACACTTTCCTCATAAGGCGCGCTCGTTTGCACCCCATTGGCTCTTGTTTGACCGGGAAAAGCCGGACTGTAGTTGGTATTGGGTGGATTGGTTTCTACCGGAGGTGCACCCGGCGGGGTATCCACTGCTGGCTCATCATCACTACAGGAGGATACCGTGCAGGTGATGAATAAGCTGATCGAAACAAAGACGTAGCGTTTCATGCGTTTTGTTATTGGGTATCATCGTTATTAACATGCGCACCGCCAACAAAGTTTTTTGTAATCATTCCCTTGAATGAAGGAGACAGCACATGCCGGGCGGCCTCCAGGGGCTTAGGAGCACCTGAAGCTGCCGTTCCTTCAACCGATGCTGATTTTGCGATTCCTCCTACGGCTCTGAACGTACCGCTTGTCAGATAGCCATAGGCTGCCGCGAAACTGGTTTCCGACAGGTCCCCGAAACCATAACGCGGATCATCATATTCCTCATGGTCGGGAACCATTCCGGCGTAGTAGTCCGCAGAACCTTCAGAATTGGCCGTTTCAAACATACTGTAATAAATCTCGTATTCACCGATTTTCAGAGGGAAAAAGCCTACCGGTTTACCGAAAGTGGTCGCCCCTACAAGCTTCACGTCCATATGAGGTGCTAACGAATTAATGAGCAGTTCGCTCGCTGAGGCGGTTTCGCCAGTCACTATAAATACCACGGAAGATACCGAGGCGGGGCCACCGTTTTTGGTGAACGTATACGTGTTAGCCGCCTCGGAATAGTCATAATCGGCATATGTATAGCGCGTACCGCTCACGGGTTGATTTTTCAGTATATCAACCCGGCCCTGCTGCATGCTCTCATTGAATCGTTCACTGAACATTGTCCTGCCGGTAAGGGTTGCAGGGGCGATGAGGTTGGCCATGTATTCCGCCGTGGCAACATATCCACCGCCGTTATACCTTAAATCAACGATCAGTCCGTCTACGCCTGCAGCTGAAAAACGGTTAAACACCCGGTCCAGCTCAGTTCCAAGGTTTTCCAGATCATTAAATTGGTAAAGCGCAACATATCCTATGGAGCGCCCTGCAGCACGGTACACCGAATCGCACAGCACCACTGAAGGTCGGTAGCTTTCCTTGCTGAGGGTTTCCGAAAAGCGGGTCCCGTCCGTTCTGATGCCTTCAAGCATTACCTGTACCGGCGCACCATCGGTATAAAAGGTCTCGTCTATAGTGGGATATTCAGCGTTGAAATTGCTTCCCAGCCCTCTGCCATTGATATGCGTGATTCTGTCACCCCGCTTTATTCCTGCCCGGCCGGCGGATGATCCTTCAAACACCGCCTGTACATAAAGCGTGTAGTCTGAGTTGCTGCTCCCGTAGGCTCCCACCAATAACCCCAAGTCATTGGCCTGCCCATCCATATCAACCAGTGCTTGTCTCCCCGCCACATTTGCCAGGGACCCGTTATTTCCGGGATTATCCACGTAACTGTACTTAGGCGCTCCGGTATTCTGTGCGTAGAACTCGTATGACTGACCGGTTTCCGGATTTATTGCATAGTCCGCTATCGCCAGCAGTTCCTGCGTCATGCCTGCCAGTTGGTCTGTGGAAACGTACTGCCTGGGATTGAACGCTGCGTAAGCCGGCAACAGATCGTTCCATAAATACACGGTCTGCGCATATAAAAACACGGAATCAGCAATCAGCTCCGCTGCGTTGGCCAGTGGCACCGCAGGCGTCCGCTCCATGTCCCGTATCTCATCTTCCCGTTCACATCCAATAAGAAAAACAACTGTTATTAAAGCTGTTAAAATTAATTTGGTGCTACGATCTCTTTTCATTTGTATAGAGCTTGTCACAAATAAATATACAAACTTATGGCCACCTATCAAAATTACTGGACTTACCCCGAAATTCAGAGCGCTAGTTTGAGTTGGTCAGGCGGCTGGTCCTTTTCCATCGTTCGGCTGTTATTGTTGGGTCCGGTCGACCTTTTGAAGATGTTCGCCAGCCCGTCGCTTATCGCATAGTCTTTGAAGTCGGGCACACCGAATACACCCTTGTATAATTCAGATCTAATTACCAAATTTGTATGCACAACCATTCCAGAATTACCCAATCCTTCCAGAATTAACTAACAAGACACGGCAAATACCAAACAGGTACCTGCTTCGTACCTCCTTCGCTGTGAGTCCAGGGTGAGTCCAAGGTGAGTCCAGGGTGAGTCCATGTTTTTCCGTAAAATCCCGGACTCACGATGGAGACATCACGGGTTCTCCATTGCTTCATGGCGGAGCAGGTACGGACTTGCCCCGGACCAGTGCTTGATCAGGTGGCTAACTGTAATAAAGGGATATGGGAATTGTGTTTTGTAAGGCTAAGATATAAAAAAGCTGGTAAAGCTACAAGACTTAAATTACAAAAACTTACCCCGTTTTTTAGCGAAAACAACCGTTTCCACTTGGAAAACCAAGCATCAGACAATGAATCAGAAGGTTAAAGAATCAGACCGCTATTTTTCGGGGTAAGTTCAGATCAAAATTAATGTAACATCATTTGACATACAGCAATTCGTCTATCTTTGCAGGGGGGAAAGTATTGGCAATGAACAACCGAATTATTTCCGTATCAGAAGCAAAAGCCATTCTGGATGTACAGGTCTTTGAGCGTAGGATCAGCAATCGCGTATTGGCAGAGGCGATTGGCTGCGTGCTTGCGCAGGACATACATGCCCGGGTGGATGTGCCGGCATTCAGCCAGTCCTCTATGGACGGCTACGCATTTGCGTTTGATGGATGGCAGCCGGCCACCCAGCTGGCGGTAAGAGACGTCATCGCCGCGGGGCATCCTGAACAAGTAAAGATCAATCTGGGTGAAGCGGCCCGTATATTTACCGGTGCTCCGCTGCCTGAAGGAGCCGACACGGTGGTGATGCAGGAACAAACGCTTGAAACCGATGGGCAGCTGGATATTTTGCAGCAAGACCTAAAAAAGGGCGACAATATGCGGCTGCGGGGGGCTGAGATCCGTTCGGGTGAGCTGGCGCTGCCGGAGGGGACGCTGCTTACGCCTGCTGCGATCGGGTTCCTGGCCGGCGTAGGATATCATGAGGTACCGGTCTATGCTGCTCCGCGGGTGGCCATTGTGGTGACAGGAGACGAACTGCAACAACCGGGAGCCCCGCTCAAACATGGACAGGTCTATGAGGCATCTTCCGTGATGTTAAGGGGTGCTTTGGTTCAGCTGGGAATAAGTGATATCACGGTATATCAAGCCAAAGATGATCCGGAAGAGACCGTTGCTGTCCTGGAGTCTGCCCTCCGGAATGCAGATGCCGTACTGCTTACGGGAGGCGTAAGTGTGGGGGCATATGATTTTGTCGTACAGGCTGCTACCCGTTGCGGGGTGAAGCAGCTATTCCATAAAATCCTGCAGCGGCCCGGGAAACCTCTTTTTGCCGGGAGAAAAGATAACCAGCCGGTATTCGGCTTACCGGGAAACCCCTCTTCGGTACTTACGTGCTTTTACGAATATGTATGGCCTGTGCTGCGCCATATAACCGGTCATAACGATCAACTGGTGGCATTGAGAGCCCCCCTGGCGGTTGCACATGATAAAAACAACCGGCTTACGCATTTCCTTAAAGGAGAATACCGTGATGGGCGGGTGACCATCCTGCCTGCACAGGAATCTTACCGCATGCGGTCCTTCGCCGTTGCCAATTGCCTGGTAGTGCTCGGTGAGGCCATGCGGAAGTATGAGGAAAATGAACCGGTAGACATTCACTTATTGCCTGGATAGGACTTGACGGCAGACTGCCACGATCTGCATGAGGGAGCAATTTATATTTGTACACTAAAAATATTAGTATTATATTTGTTGTCCCAATGCGGAACGTATGGCTGCAAAAGAAGATAAACGTGAAGTAATAAGCAGGCTAAAGAAAAATATCCTGCTTTGGCAAGGGTGCAGGCCGCCGGAAGCCCAGCAGGAAAAGATAGGCCTTGGAGCGGTGGAACAGGCTTTTCCAAACGGTGTTTTCCCGATAGGCAGCATTCACGAATTTATCTGTATGTCACGCGAAGACGCTGCCGCATCGAGCGGCTTCATCAGTGGCTTGCTGTCCGCACTCATGCGACATGATGGGGTTTGCCTGTGGGTCAGTACGTCAAAGATGCTGTTCCCGCCATCGGTCCATTCCTTTGGAGTTGAACAACCAGACCACATTCTTTTTGTACGCATGAACCGGGAGGACGATGTACTCTGGGCAATGGAGGAGGCGCTCAAATGCAGCGGTATTGCAGCAGTCATCGCTGAAGTGCACAAGTTTGATTTCGTACAGTCACGCCGCCTGCAGCTGGCCGTTGAAAAGAGCAGGGTAACGGGTTTTGTGCTCCGTCATCATCCGCGTACCATTGATGCCACAGCCTGTGCTGCCCGTTGGCGGATAAGGCCGTTAGCAAGCAATCCGGAAGAAGGAATGCCTGGTGTGGGGTTTCCCCGGTGGGAGGTTGAATTGATAAAGGTCCGCAATGGCAATCCCGGCAAGTGGCAAGTGGAGTGGGTTTCCGGAGAGTTTGTGCCGGTCGTGGAGCAGGTTCATACCCCGGTATTCCGGCAACCGGATCGCAAAATAGGATAAGCCATGAAGAAACGGTTTGCTTCCATATGGTTTCCCCACCTTATGACAGACTGGTTTGCTATGCGCCGCCCGGCATTGCGTGATGTTCCCTTTGTATTTGCCGCTCCGGTTCATGGCCGTATGGTTGTCTGTGCCGCAAACCCTGTAGCTCAGGCGCAGGGAGTTGCCAGCGGTATGGTAGTAGCAGATGCCAAAGCATTCCTTCCTTCGCTGGAGGTCATTAATGAACGTCCCGGGCTTGCTGTAAAGCTGCTTAAAGCAATTGGTCTGTGGTGTATCCGGTTCACGCCGGTCGTCGCCATGGATGAACCGCAGGGACTGATATTGGACATCAGCGGATGTGCTCACCTGTGGGGCGACGAGCGGGAGTACCTGAAGCATATTGTCAATAGGCTAAGGCAATATGGCTATCACACACGTATGGCTATTGCTGATACTGCCGGTGCAGCATGGGCAGTGGCACGCTACGGTAAGGAAACACCCATTATTGGCAGCCGCAGGCTGCTGGAAACCCTGTTGCCATTACCACCTGCCGCATTACGGCTTCCGGATGAGACCGTGGAGCTGCTGCACAGACTCGGATTGAAAACCATTGGCAGCTTTGCAACCATGCCCCGTTCAGCCCTGCGCAGGAGGTTCGGTGATATACTGTTGTTGCGGCTGGGACAGGCCCTCGGCCATGAAGATGAGTTTATCCTGCCGCTGAAACCGGTAGCGCCCTATGAGGAAAGGCTGCCCTGTCTTGAACCCATAAGCACGGATAAAGGGATTGAGATTGCCCTTCAGCAGTTGCTTGAAACGCTGTGCAGGCGGCTATCAAATGAAGGCAAGGGGTTACGTGAGGCCGTTCTGAAATGTCTCCGCCTTGACGGAAACATGGAACAGATCAGTATAGGCACCAGCAGGGCAACAGCCAATGTGCCGCATATTTTCAAGCTGTTTGCCCTTAAAATACCCCAGATCGAGCCCGCGCTTGGAATAGAGCTTTTCATCCTGGAAGCGGTTAAGGTAGAAGAGACCGATCCGGTGCAGGAAGCCATGTGGAGCAGCCGGACAGGCCTGCACAATACCGAAGTGGCCGAATTGCTGGACCGGCTGAAAAGCCGGGATAACTCCTGTGAAATCATCCGTTACCTGCCCGATGAACATTATTGGCCTGAACGGTCGGTAATGGCGGCTTCCATGATCACCGTGAAGCGTACCACCGGTTGGTCAGCAGACAGGCCACGTCCCACGCGCCTGCTTGCAAGGCCGGAGCCGGTAACCGTAACAGCGCCCATACCGGATTACCCGCCCTTACTGTTCCGCTACAAAGGTGAAGTACACCCCATCAAAAAGGCGGACGGTCCCGAGCGCATCGAGCGGGAGTGGTGGATGGATGAAGGAGAGCATCGTGATTACTACTATGTGGAAGATGACAAAGGCCGGCGCTACTGGCTGTACCGTTCAGGACATTATGGAGGCGACGGCTCCGGTCAATGGTTCCTGCACGGATTTTTCGCTTAAAAGGTTATGGGATACACGGAATTACAGGTTACCACGAATTTCAGTTTCCTGCGGGGCGCCTCCCATCCCGGGGAGTTGGTGGAGCAGGCTGCTCTCCTGGGTTATGAAGCGCTCGCCGTTACGGACCGGAACAGCTTTGCGGGCATAGTCCGGGCACATATTGCAGCAAAGAAACACGGTATACGCCTCATCCCCGGGTGCCGCCTGGACCTGTTGGACGGACCGAGCCTGTTGGCCTATCCCACAGACCGGGAGGCCTACGGCCGGTTGTCCACTCTGCTTACCAATGGTAACAGGGAGGCGGAGAAGGGGCAATGCCACCTCCATAAGACAGATGTCTACAAACACAGTAAAGGGCTGGTATTCATCGCTGTGCCACCGGAGAAGCTCACGCCCACCTTTGAACTGGATGCAGGGTATGTACGGCACATCATGGAATACCGCGAAGCATTGGGTAGCAGACTTTATCTCGGCGCCATACGCACTTACATGGGAGATGACGCCAAAATGCTCTTCCGCCTTAACCAGTTATGCAGGCAACTCAATATTCGCATGGTAGCTCTTGGTGATGTACACTATCATACCCCCGGACGGCGGCAGTTGCAGGATGTGTTGACCTGCATAAGGGAAAAATGCACCATACAGACAGCCGGTTTCCGCCTGCATCCAAACGCGGAACGTTACCTGAAACCGATGGAAGAAATGGAACGGTTGTTCCAGCATTATCCGGAAGCCATCCGGTGCACGGAGGAAATTGCTGAAGCCTGTTGTTTCTCACTTGACCAGCTGAAGTACGAGTATCCAAGGGAACTCACCACGGAAGGCCGCACGCCCCAGGAAGAACTCGTGAAGCTGACATGGGAGGGGGCCCGGGAGCGGTTTGGAGAGGATATCCCACCATCGGTAAGGGAAACGATCGCCATGGAGCTGAACTTCATTGAACGTAAAAATTATGCATCCTATTTCCTTACAGTGCATGATTACGTGCGTTTTGCCATCAGTCGGGGCATACTTTGCCAAGGGAGGGGATCTGCGGCCAACTCCACGGTGTGTTATTGTCTGGGCATCACTGCAGTCAATCCGGTTGAATTCAGGTTGCTGTTTGCCCGTTTCATGTCAGACGCAAGGGATGAACCGCCAGACATTGACGTGGATTTCGAGCATGAACGCCGGGAGGAAGTGATCCAGTACATCTATGAAAAATATGGCCGTCATCGCGCCGCTATTGTAGCGACGGTGACACAGGTGCGTGCCAAAGGAGCCATCCGCGACATAGCCAAAGCAATGGGCCTTTCGCTGGACGCAGTGGGGCGGTTGTCCGGAGTGATCAGCAGCCATTGGGACGACACACTGGACGAACAGCAGCTGATTGCCCATGGCTTCAATCCTGAAGACCCGCATCTGCGGAAAGTACTTGACCTTACTTTTCAGTACATAGGCTTTCCGCGTCAGTTGGGGCAGCATACGGGAGGCTTCGTGATCACACAGGGCAATCTGCATGAACTTTGTCCCATCATCAATGCAAGGATGGAAGGCCGCACGAACCTGGAATGGAACAAAGATGACCTGGAAGCACTCGGGTTCCTGAAAGTAGACGTGCTTGGGCTTGGCATGCTGACCTGCATACGCAAGGCCTTCACGCTGGTCAGGCAGCACTATGGTCTTAACCTCACTTTGGCAAACGTGCCGCAGAATGACAAAAAAGTATACGAAATGACCAGCCATGCTGATACGCTGGGCGTATTCCAGATTGAAAGCCGGGCACAGATGTCCATGCTACCCCGTCTCCGGCCGGAAAAGTTTTATGACCTGGTCATCCAGGTCGCCATTGTACGGCCGGGCCCTATACAGGGCGATATGGTACATCCCTACCTGCGACGCCGCAATGGAGAAGAACCTGTAGAGTATCCTTCTGAGGAAATCAAGGGTATTCTGGAAAAAACCCTGGGAGTACCGCTCTTTCAGGAACAGGCCATGGAGATCGCCATCGTCGCCGCTGATTTCACTTCCGGCCAGGCCGATGAACTGCGTCGGAGCATGGCGACCTTCAAAGCGAAAGGGCAGGTTTCGGCATTCCGGGAGCAGATGGTTGACGGTATGGTCAAAAGAGGGTATGCGGAAGAGTTTGCCCAAAGGGTGTTCAAACAGCTGGAAGGCTTCGGAAGCTACGGGTTCCCTGAAAGCCATGCCGTGTCATTTGCCCTGCTGGTCTATATCTCCAGCTGGCTGAAGTGCCATTACCCCGATATCTTCGCTGCAGCACTGCTGAACAGCCAGCCTATGGGCTTTTACCAGCCGGCACAGATCGTGATCGATGCACGCAGACATGGGGTAGAAGTACGTCCTGTTGATGTGAACCATTCCGATTGGGATAATACCCTGGAAGGCGAGGCAGGCAGGCTCCACGCGCTCCGTCTGGGCTTCCGGCAAATCAAGGGTATGGCTGAAGATGAAGCGCTGCTACTGGTACGGTCAAGGGGTGAGGAGTACACTTCAATTAACGCATTGGTTGATGCCGGGGTATCCTTGCCGGCAATGGAACGCCTCGCTGACGCAGATGCCTTCCGTTCGCTGGGCCTTGACCGAAGGCGCGCACTCTGGGAGATATCCGCGCTGGCTGATAGACCCGTGGCCCTATTCCAAGGACAACCGTCAGTGATCACAGAGGAGGGGCAGATCCAACTGCCACTTATGACGGCAGGTGAGCATGTCATACATGATTATGCTTCCACCTCGCTGTCCATCAAGGCGCATCCGGTTAGCTTCCTGAGGGAGAAGCTGGAGCTACTCCGCGTGGCACCCACAGAAAAATTATCCACCATGGAAAACGGGATGCAGGTAAAAGTCTGTGGCATGATTACGGTAAGACAACGGCCCGGAACGGCAAAAGGGGTTATATTCGTCACCATTGAAGACGAAACAGGTTTTGCCAACGTAGTGGTCTGGAGCAAGGTATTTGATAAATATCGCAAAGACATTCTCCGGGCACGTCTATTGATGGTTGAAGGTCATTTACAGGTAGAAGGAGAGGTCATCCATGTGGTTGCCGCACGTTGTACGGATGTATCGGGTTTACTGCGGCAACTGACGGCATCAAATGACGAAGATCTGAAGGATGTATTTTTCAAGGGGCGGAATTTTCATTAAATGAAACTTTCAATAAATTTCCGCCTTTTGTCAACACCACATTTGGGAACTTCTATTACCTTGTATCCATAATTTAAGTAGGTTTCTTTCATCTTATTAAACGTATAAACCGCTTCTTTCCACGTTTGTTTCCGTTCATTGTCGGTTACATAAATTTCTTTCCATGGAGGCAGTATAAATACAGTGTCGGCATATGGATATGCCGTGATTTTGCTTCTGGTTTCTGGAGTTATCGGGATGTTTTCCATACTCATGTAGCATATACTGTCCAAAATCCCTCTGTCAAAGAAAACAACATCAGTTGAGCGATTCGAGCACACCCTTATGTAAGTTTTGATCGAAGTTTCTAACATCAATTTAGCATACTTAGCTTTATTCAACCAAGGCAGCCCGTCACTTTTTGCACGCATTTCTTCTTGAATAATTTTTCTTGCATCCTCAGCCACAACGGTATATCCCGCATTGTTTAACTCGTTTATGAGGGTTGTCTTGCCAACACCGGGGCCTCCCGTGATGACGAATAGTTTTGCTTGGTTCATATAAATATTCAACTTACCACTGCTTATGTAGTCCTAGAATCGACATGGCACGTTCGAACTCCGGGTGAAGAGGGGCTTCTATAGCGACGTCTAGTCCTGTGACCGGGTGTTTGAAGTGCAGCGCGCTTGCATGTAACAGCATGGTATCCATGTTAAACGCAACCTTCCAGATCTTATTCTGCTTGTTGCATCCATGGGGCCTATCACCGATGATAGGGTGCAGGATATGTGCAAAATGTCGGCGCAGCTGATGCATCCTACCGGTTACCGGCATAGCCTTTACAAGCGAATAGCGGGAGGTCTGATGCTTTCCTGAGGGAAGCGCTATTTCTGCTCTTGCCAAGGTCGTAAAGCGGGTGAGAGCGTCCTGCATAGTGCCATTTTCCTTTTTCAATGCGTAGTCTATTTCTCCTTGCTGCGGTGTATACCCACGCACCACCGCCAGGTATACCTTCCGCGTCTGCCGGCCCGCAAACAACTGCTGCATCTTACTGTCGCTATCTTTATCCAACGAAAACAGTAGTATTCCGCTGGTTTTCCGGTCCAGCCTATGCGCGGGGTAGACCGGCCTCCCGATCTGATCCCGCAAAAGCTGGAGGGCGAACAGTGACACATCCTTAGCCATGGCTGACCGGTGTACCAACAGTCCGGGAGGCTTATTAATCGCAATCAGGTATTCGTCTTGGTAGATGACGTCCAGTGCCATTCTATTGATGAATTATGCTTTTCACCACCCAAAAAAGGTAGCGGCCACGAATATAAGGTCCTCGACCAAGAATTTGCTATCTTTAACGCGTAAAATTATCATCGCTATCATGGAGTTTTCACCATTCAACACTGTTGTCCAACGCTGTCTTCAAGGTATGGATATGGAAGAAAAGGGAAAAACGGGAGAAGCGGGCAAACTATTCCTGCAGGCTTGGGATGAAGCAACAAACGATTTTGAGAAATTCCTTGCTGCTCATTATGTGGCCCGGCATCAAAAGACGGTCTCTGACAAATTGAAATGGCTTCAAACGGCATTGGATCATGCCTTAAACGTAAATGATGACTCGGTTAAGAGCGCTTTGCCGTCCCTCTATTCAAATATAGCCGGATGCTACGAAGAACTGGCGGCGATTTCCAGAAACAATCCGTCAGACAAAGGTCCATTTTATCACGGCACGAAAGCAGATATGCAGGTTGGCGATTTACTGACCCCAGGCGGTAACTCAAATTATAAATCCGAACTTAAAATGAATCATATTTATTTCACCGCTCAGGTAAACGGTGCCGGACTTGCTGCCGCACTGGCTAAGGGAGATGGTCGTGAGCGCGTGTATATCGTAGAACCGACAGGAAACTATGAAAATGACCCGAATCTAACAGATAAAAAGTTTCCCGGTAATCCGACCCGTTCATACCGTTCCCTGGAACCACTGAAAATCGTCGGAGAAGTAACGGACTGGGTGAGGCCAACACCGGAAAATCTCCAAAAGTTCCGTGAAAAATTAACCAATAATAAAGGAGATATTATTAATTAACGTGATTGGCGCCTCCGATAAAAGTCTTGAGCGTTTCCATAACTACAACCGTATCATCCGGCTGGTCGTTCCTGTTGTTCTGGCGAACGCCTCGGCGCCGCTTCTGGGTCTGGCTGATACAGCGGTCATAGGTCATACCGGTGGGGCAGTGGAGCTGGGCGCCATAGCAATGGCCTCGTTGGTTTTTAGTTTTGTGTACTGGGGCTTCGGCTTCCTGCGGATGGGTACCACGGGCTTTGTCGCTCAGGCGTATGGCGCCGGGGATAGCAAAGAATTACAGGCCGTCGTACTCCGGTCCATGATGTTAGGCTTGGTGTTGGGCGTCTTACTTATCGCTTTTCAGGTTTGGATTGCCGGGTTGGCGTTATGGCTCATGGATACCGGAAAAGATATTAAACGCCTGGTTAGCATGTACTTTTATGTACGCGTCTGGGGTGCTCCGGCCACACTTATCACTTACGCGCTACTTGGTGTACTGGTTGGCATGGGTTGGATGAAGAAGTTGTTGTGGGTGCAGTTTTTTCTGAATGGATTGAATATTCTGCTGAATGTCGTTTTTGTGCTAGGCTTCGGATTGTCAGTTAAGGGCGTTGCGTTGGGCACCTTGATTGCTGAATGGTGTACGCTGCTTTTTGCCCTTTGTTTGGTTATGAAATCATTGAGCTGGGAGCCAATGAAGCACGTCCGCAAGCTGACGGTTCATTTTATGGATCAGAAAAAGATAACAGCCTTGTTCCGGGTGAATATGGACATCATGGTTCGCACCCTGTTTTTGCTGGCCGGCTTCGGCTGGTTTGCCAATCAAGGCGCAGGTTTCGGTCCTCATGTTCTTGCTGCCAATCACGTTCTGTTGCAGTTTGTTTCTTTTTCCGCCTTTTTTCTGGACGGTTATGCCTATGTCATGGAAATGAGCTCCGGAACAGCGTATGGCATGCAGGATAAGCGCCTTTTCCTAAGGCAACTAAAGGACACTTCGGTGTTGGCGGGCATTACTGCGGTACTGCTGGCTGTAGGCATTGGATCAATGGCACCCTTTATTGTCCCCTTGCTGACCGATGCGGCGGAAGTGATTGATACTGCCGTGCATTATGCCCCCTATGCGTCAGTGTACGTTTTATGCTCCTTTGTCGCCTTCCAATTGGACGGCGTGTTCATTGGTATGACGAAGAGTAGCGAGATGCGCAATGCCAGTATCCTTTCTTTTCTTGTCTTTTTGAGCCTAGGAAAGTGGCTTGGGCCCTTGTACGGGAACAATGGCCTGTGGGTCGCTTTCATCGCGTTCGTGGTGATGCGTGCCGTATCATTATGCGCGTACTTTCCCAGATTGATGCGATCATTTTCCGGCTTGGCCGCCGCATGAGCATGTAAGTGCTATGTTTTCCGGGCTGCGTTCTCGACGACTTTTAAACAAAGTGAATAAGGACGTTTGAACAAAGCTTCGCGTTAAAACACCCCTTACTTTTGTCCTAACAAAATCTTTAAAAAAATGGGACAGACCAATTACAACGGAGCGTTACAGAAACCGATTGACTCCGGCTTTAATGCAAGCTCAACATCGACAGAAGTCATCAACGGAGTCGACCTTACAGGGAAAATCGCCATTGTAACCGGTGGCAGCACAGGTATCGGATTGGAGACCGTAAGAACCCTCGCCAAGGCCGGTGCAACGGTCATTGTCCCCGCAAGGGACATTGAAAAGGCTCAAAGAAATCTGCAGGGAATCGACTATGTCGAAGTAGAAAAGATGGATTTGATAAATCCGGCTTCAATTGACGCATTTGCTAAGAAGTTTTTGGCTTCAGGCAGACCGTTACATTTGCTTATCAACAACGCCGGAATCATGTGGGTTCCGTTGCGCCGAGACAGCCGCGGAATCGAATCACAACTAGCAATCAACTACCTGGCAATCTTCCACCTTACGGCAAGGTTGTGGCCATCCCTGAAGGACGCCAATGGTGCAAGGGTGGTAAATGTCTCCTCTCAGGGGCATCAATTTGCTCCTTTCGATTTCGACGATCCGAATTTTGAAAGCCGGGAGTACGAGACCCTGAAAGGCTACGGACAATCCAAGACCGCTGTCAATCTGTTTTCCCTTGAGCTGGATAACCGTGCAGAGGTGTTCGGAGTGCGAGCCTACGCATTGCATCCCGGCTCTATTGCAGGAACAGAGCTGGCAAGGGAAGCGCCACCGGAACTGTTCGTTAAAATGGGATTTTGTGATGACCAAGGCAACATGTTACCTGAAGTAGCCGCTTCGCTCAAGACAATCCCGCAGGGAGCATCCACGACGATCTGGTGTGCTACAAGCCCTTTACTGGACCACATCGGCGGCGTTTATTGCGAAGACGCCGATATCGCCGAACTGGCATTTGGCCAACACGTTTCCGCGGGCGTAAAACCTTACTCGCTGGACCAAGCCAATGCAAAACGGCTATGGAAATTAAGCGAAGAATTGACAGGAATACCGTTCAGGATCCATTGATTTTCTTAAATTGCAGCTACATAAGCAATATGGAGTTCCAGTTAAAATATATAACGCCGGAGGTCAAACTTTCCTGTTACGAGGACAAGTTATTCAAGACTGAAGTCGTGTTTGACCACCACATGCTGGTATGGTTCATTTCCGGCGAAACGAAAATCATCCAAGCAGACCAAAGTTTTCTGTTTAACGCAGGTGATATCTTCCTTATCCCGAGAAATCAGCTGGCTACCATCATTAACTATCCCAAAGACGGCTTACCGCACAAATCGGTGGTCATGCACCTGTCCGTTGACAGGCTAAGAACGTTTTACGCCGAGCTGAACATAAAACCTAAAGGTTCCGCTACACAAAAGATCCGAAGTTTTAACAAACACCCATTGTTGGAAAGTTGTCTTGCCTCACTGATTCCGTACTTTGACGTTCAGGAAGCATTTCCGGAGCATATCGCCTCGCTGAAAATCACGGAAGCGATTTCGACCCTTAGAACCATTGACCGAAGCGTTGACAACATCCTGGCCAACTTTGATGAACCCTATAAAATTGACATGGCGGAGTTTATGGAAAAGAATTTTATGTATAACATGCCGCTGGAGAAATTCAGCTATTTGACCGGACGCAGCTTGACCACTTTCAAGCGCGACTTTAGCAGGATTTACGGCACAACACCACAACGCTGGCTGACAAGGAAACGTCTGGAGCTGGCATATTATCAACTGGCCGAAAAAAACAGAAAACCCGTCGAAGTGTATTTGGAAACGGGCTTTGAAAATATATCACATTTTTCTTTCGCCTTCAAGAAGCGATTCGGGCTGACACCCACTGAAGTGGCCGCCCGCAAAAAGCTTTAAAATCACACAGGGAAACAGAAATGGACAAGTCAAACGGTTATGAGGAGATAGCGGCAACGTTTATCAGCGCGCGGGGGACGCTCCATGACGTCGGGACCTCATCTGTCCGGCGTTGGGCCAGTATGCTGCCGACGGCAGCCACCGTGCTTGACCTCGGCTGCGGCACGGGCGTTCCGGTAACCCGCACACTAATGGAAGAAGGCATCACTGTATATGGGATAGATGCATCACCGACCTTGGTTAACGCATTCAGGAAAAACTTCCCTCATGCACCTATTGCATGCGAAGCCGCTGAAGATTCGACTTTTTTCAACCGAAAGTTCGATGGCATAATCGCTTGGGGCTTGATGTTCCTGCTTGGGGAAGAACCACAGGAGCTCGTGATCCGGAAAGCAGCGAAAGCCCTGAAGTCTGGCGGAGAGTTCCTGTTCACCGCGCCGTACCAGCAAGCGGAATGGAGGGACTTGATGACAGGTAGGCTCTCCAAATCACTGGGATCCCAGCGGTATAGGGAGTTACTGTCTGCTGCCGGACTGTTTGTAGCCGAGGAGTTCCAGGACGAGGGTGAGAACCATTATTACCGGGCGACAACCAAATAGGCGCCGCTATTCCGTATCAATAGGACTTGAATCAGGCAACCGTTTGGACATCGCCATGGCGATAGATAGGCTTATACACTCGTGCCGGACTCCTATCTAGATTTGAGGCAGGCGAGAGCGCGTCAAAATTGGGAAATAGAACTTTATTTCCCAATTTTGTGTTCAGTTTGACGTAGACTCTATTCCGGTTGAAAAACTTAAGCGTATCCCTGTGCCTTTTAGCGTTCCTTTCCTGCGGGAAAGGGCAGCGCCCCCAAAAAGCTTCGGCCGGCAACCCAGATTATGAAGCTGCTTTGGCATATAGGGAAAAAGGGCAGGCAGACAGTGCATTCCGTTATTTCAGCCAGGCGAAAGAAGCGTTTCTGGAGAACGCCGATAGTCTGGGCGCCGGAAAATGCCTGATAAACATGGCCATTATTCTGACCAACAGTGGCGATTACTTCGGAGGGCAGGAGACATCTTTGGAGGCGCTCCGGTACTTTGATGAAAGCAACCCGGCACATCACTATTATCTCGGCTCCAACTTCAATAATCTGGGAATTGCCACCCACCAGTTGAAGGATACCGAACGAGCCATTGCTTTTTATGATTCCGCCATCCGGCTGTCTAATGATTCGCTGGATACACGTCTTTACCTGAACAACAAGGCAGATGCGTACAACGATGACGGGCAGCACGCTGCTGCCCTGGCCATATACGAGCGGATCATAAAGGAGGTCAGCAAAAACAAACGGGAGTACGCCCGGGTACTCACCAACACCGCCGACACCCGTTGGCGGATCAATCCGGCCTACGATGCCGCGCCAGCGCTACTGGAAGCGCTGCAAATCCGGGAGCGGGAACATGACCTGTGGGGGATGAACTCCAGTTACGCCCATCTTTCGGAATATTATGCCCGTAAGCTTCCGGATTCTGCCATATGGTATGCCCACAAGCGCTATGCCGTTGCGCGGCAGATCAAAAGTGCAGCGGACCAGATCTCCGCCCTCCGGCAGCTTATCCGCTTAAGTCCGGACGGATCCATCAGGCAATATTTCGAAGCCTACCAGCGGTTAAGCGACAGTGTGCAGCGAGCACGTGCCGCCGCTAACAATCAGTTCGCGCTTATCCGGTATGAAGCGGAAAAGAGCAAAGCAGACAACCTCCGGCTGCAGAATGAAAATGCGGAGAAGGCCTATCAGATCAACCGTCAACGCATGCTGATGCTGATGATCGCCTTTTTAACCGCCGGACTTGGCGCCTTCGCCATCTACTGGTATAAAAAACGGAAACAGCAGCTGGAGCTGCACGCACAAAACCAGATTAAGGCTCACCAGCTCAAAACATCAAGGAAGATACATGACGTCGTAGCCAATGGCATCTACCGTGTCATGACTGAGATCGAAAACAAAAGCGACATTAATCGCGAAGGGATACTGGACCGGCTTGAAGACATGTACGAGAAGTCACGCGACATCTCCTATGAAACCGAAAATGCATCTATCCAGGAGCAGGATTTCAGCGAACGCATCGCCACATTGCTTAGATCTTTCGCTACTGACGCTACAAAAGTGATGATCAGCGGCAATTCGGTGGAAGTCTGGAAAGACATTCCCGGCTATACCCGCCACGAAGTGTGGCACATCCTAGAGGAGATCATGGTCAACATGCGGAAACACAGCCGGGCTACCCATGCGCTGATCCTTTTTCAACGTGGTGATATCCAGTTCGATATCCACTATAGCGACAACGGCGTGGGCATGCCCAAAGAACTCCCGCAAGGTAACGGTCTGGCCAGTATGTCAAGCCGTATTGAAATACTTGACGGTTCCATTATGATTGAAAACGGAAGGCAACAGGGTGTGAACATCCTTGTTTCATTCCCTGTTGCCAGCACCACAGGGTAATGGAGCTACGCATTTTCCAAAGCGTCGATATCAAATTTCTTCATCTTCATATAAACCTCCATCACCCGTGGGGCCCTTTGTGGGTCGCTCAGCAATCTGGGTAGCACTGATGGCACGATCTGCCAGGAAACGCCGAACTTATCCTTAAGCCAACCGCAGGAACCTTCCTCACCGCCATCCGCTGTCAGCTTGGACCAGTAGTGGTCAATCTCAGCCTGCGTTTCGCAGTCCACCACGAATGAGATCGCTTCATTGAACTTAAAATCCGGTCCGCCGTTCAGTGCCATGAATTTTTTTCCGTTCAGCTCAAATGTAACCACCATCTGATTATCTGCCGTAATGTTAGCGTTCTTGAAAATGGCGCAATAGAACTTGGCTGCAGCCTGGGCCTGTCCATCAAACCACAGGCATGGATAAATTTGATCAGTCATCTTTTTAAGTATTTATAGTTACCGATGACACAAAGGTAGACCACGGACCGCCCCGGAAAATAGAATGGAACCGACATTTTTCTATGGCCGCGTCCCCAGACTTAGGTATTCCTTCGGCGTCATATTGGTAAACTCCCTGAACGTCCTGATAAAATGACTTTGATCCGCATAGTCGTGGGTGAATGCAACGTTCATGATATTGTTGAACTGGCGTCTGTTGAGCTGCTGGAAGGCGGCATTGAACTGAGCCACCCGCCGGTACTGATTCGGCGAAATGCCCACATGCTGTTCAAACAGCCGCTGGAAAGTCCGTTCAGTCATTGCCAGTTTGTCCTGAACCGTGGCCAGGATTTGTTTCGTGGGCTTATCCGCAATCAACCTCGTGGCATACTCGATCCGTTGTTTGTCGGTTTTCACCCTCGTGATCAGCGAATACACAAAGTCATCCAGGATTGACAGCATATCTGTGACTGATGCCGCATTGAGCAGTCGTTCCTGTAGCTCGCCGGCCTGCTGATTTTGGATAAGATTCAGACTGACCGGGTTATCGGTTAACTCCCTCGCCGTAAATCCAAAGAGTGCTGTCAGCGCAAATGGTTTGAAGAAATAGGCAATCAAAACATAGTCCTCAGAAAACGTAATTTCCGTGGGAAGCAGCGTTTGTCCGAAAAGCGTCAGGTAATTGGAGCTGTTATTGATGGTACCCCTGGAAGACTGGAAGAGCAGGGTAGGTTTCCCGTTGGCAAAAAGCGGAAGCGCAAAGGCTGCTTTTACATGACGATGCTCAATAACCAAGATGTCATCCACGAACTCGGCTATTCTTTCTGCCGGAACAATGTTGCGACCTGTCATGTTTAATGATTTTGCTTGTCCCTGATATTTTCTGCCTGTATTGCCAAATATACGGCTTACTGCATATATTTGGGAAACAGAAATGACTGTAAAGGGCTATAATTATGACAGAAAAACGGAACGAGTTTAAACTGATCGGATTAAGGCTTAAGGGCAAAACGACAAATCAAAACGACCAATCAAGCAAAGATTGCGGTAATCTTTGGCAAAAGTTTGAGACAGATAAAATTTTTGACCTTGTACCAGAGAAGTTGTCCAACGAGATCTACGCCGTCTATTTTGATTACGAAAAAGATGAAACAGCCCCTTTTTCATACTTTATCGGTTGCAAAGTAGACAAAAACACCATCACGCCAAAAGGACTTGATGAACTGCTTATCCCCACCCAGGAATATCGGAAATATACAGCAAAGGGCCTCATGACCGGTTGCATCACCGACACGTGGCGTAAGATATGGAGCTCAGCTTTCCATCGAAAATACGGATTTGATTTCGAAGTATATGACGAACGAAGCCAGGATTGGAGTAATGCAGAAGTGGATATTTATGTATCGACATGATGGAAACTGAACCATGATAAAAATTGTCCGAATCTACGGGTGCGTCCCGCTGAGCCGGATGGAGGGCAAGTTAGCCGGTCATTTCCCAACCTGGCCGGACCGGCTCGCGGAGATATGGGTCTGCCTCGGGTAAGCCCTTGACCTTCATGTTTTCACTATCCCAGTAAATTTTCTTTCCGCCCAGCCGGAGGGAAAGCACGCCCAGAAGCGTGATTTCGGTAAGGCGGGCTCCGTACTCAAAGTTGGAACTGGCAGCCGGACCACCTTTTATGGCATCAATCCAGTCGCGGAAATGCCCGTTTGAACGGGGAATGCTTGGCTTCGGCGGATTATACCTTTCGCTCAGCTTCTCAGGGAAGATCTGCGGGTTTGAGCCGCCTGCCCCCGTCACGATGATGCCCTTTCTCCCGATGAACATGGAGCCTCGGGCAGGCAACTCGACATGACTAGGCAGCATCTCGGGCCGCTCCGGCCGTAAACCGCCTGAATACCAGACTTGCTTGAATTCGGGCTGATCACCTTTTTTTGCAAAATGGTAATATCCTATCTCCCCATACGGCGCGATGTCAGCATCGCTGTATCCCGCGGGATGTACCTCAACGCTTTCCGGCGCATGAAGGTCAAACGCCCAGGTAGAAGCATCCAGATCATGGCAGCCAAAGTCGCCCAGCGCGCCGCAGCCGAGCGCCCAGAAATCCCTCCACGTTACGGGAATATACTCCTTGCGGCAGGGCATATACGGCGTGGGGCCCAGCCACAGATCCCATCCTATCTCTTGTTCATCAATCGTTGGTCCCGGCGGCAGCCCCTTCAAAGCCGGGTTCCAGCGCGAGGCGGGTACCCAGGTATGCGCCTCTTTTACTTTTCCGATCGCACCGTCACGCAGATATTCCACCGTCTGCCGTATTCCATCTCCGCTATGGAGCGCATTCCCCATCTGAGTCGCCAGGCCGGTTTCCAGTGCAACCTCCCGTACTTTCCGCGCCTCCCAGATGTTATGCGTCAGCGGCTTCTCACAGTATACGTGTTTGCCTGCCCGTAGCGCCTTTATCGAGACATAAGCATGCGTATTGTCCGGTGTAGAGCACATAATGGCATCGAGCGAAGACTCCTTTTCAAGCATTTCCCTGAAATCAATGTATTCGCTGATGCTGAAGCTTCCCCCTGATTGCCCATAATGACTTTCGATCATCTCCTTTACCGGTCCCCGTCCTGCTTTGGACTTATAATAAAAGTCCTTTAAATCCCAATACGTTACCGGGTCCGCAATCGCCGTGATCTGTACATCCTTTAATTTCAGAAGCGCTTCTGCGTTTTGTCTGCCTTTGCCTCCCGCCCCTACGATACCCACAGTTATTTTATCACTCGGCGCCAGAAATCCCTTTCCGCCCAGCACATGCCGCGGAACGATCATAAATCCGGCCGCGGCAACCGCCATACCCTTCACAAATTCTTTGCGCGAATACGTTTTTTGCTTCATACTGTTTCTATTGATAGAGCTTTATCTGCTTCCAAACTTACGGAAAAATAAGACATATCGGAACCTCTTTGCACTTTACCGATCCCCGACCCAATGCTTGCCCAGGCGTCTAAGGCTGTCATTTATGGCATTCATGATATGGACGCGCGAGGTAACGGCAATCCTTTTTAATACCTTTGCCAATGGTCCAAAGCGACGCAGTACTGCCGCATACGGCTGGCTCCGGACGCATAAACGATCGGAAAAATGAATACGACCAGGAAAATACAGCGGCTGCATCATATAGCCATTATCTGTTCTGACTACGAAGTCTCAAAAAAATTCTACACGGAAATTTTAGGATTTACGGTCCAGAACGAAGTGTACCGGAAAGAACGTCAATCATTCAAGCTGGATTTATCGTTGGGCGGGCACTACTTGATTGAGTTATTTTCATTTCCGGACCCACCGGCGCGTCCCAGCAGACCGGAAGCAACCGGGCTTCGGCATATCGCCTTTGGAGTAGATGATATTTCGGAATGGGTAGCATTTCTCAATTCCCACAATGTAGCGGTGGAGTCCATACGGATTGATGAATATACCCAAAAGAGGTTTACGTTTTTTAACGATCCCGATGGGTTGCCTATCGAATTGTACGAACTATAGGCTCGTATCAAGCCGGTAGACCGTGGCCGTGTCGGTTGCGCTGTCATCATCTTCACACAATAGAAACGAAAGGCCTTCAGTTTCTGCCGGATAACTGGTTATCCCCTCGAATTTCCGGGACCGGGAAATCACGCGGCTGGACAGAAGCCTGCGGCTTTCCAGATCAATGGCGCCGAACAGGCTGCCGCCCACCTCGCCATCATGGTAAGTAGACCCGCCCGCTTCAGCCGTAGCAATGAAATACAGCGTGTCACCGGCAACCGTCGCATCGGAAAATCCGAAGGACATACCGTCAATCATCGGTAGGTCTATCTTCTCATAAGAGACATGGAAGTTCTCTGTCAGGCTGGTCCCGCGGACGGTAAACACCCCATTTCGGCCGCCCGGTCCGTTCCCCCGGTTCAGGAACAGCCAGTCGGTGCCATGCACAGCGACCCCTTCTATGTTAAAATCGTCCACACTTATCCCCGAAACCGAACGCATAGAATCATATAATGCATGCAACTGCAAGGTATCGATCCGGTGACCAGCTTTGGAAACCGCAAATCCAAGCTCCCGGGCAGGGGTGGAGCCTGATCCGAACACATAAATCGTGTCGTTCTGTTCCACAATGGCTTCCAGGTCCAGCTTTTGAGCCTTTCCGACCTGTTCAGTGTGCGACCCATCCTTGAGCAGGTGCCGGGTCAGTTCACCCTTAGCCATGGGGTATTCGTATAGGTAGTTGCTGTTATCCGAGACCAGATGGATCAGGCCATTGGAGTAGATGATTCCTGAAGCCGCACTGATGCCAATGATCTTAAAGAGCGCCTGTAAATGATATCCCATACGCAAGTATACGTAATTTCGCCGAGTCCAGCTGAACGCATCTCGTCGGCTGTGCCCTCAGCCGCCTACCGTTTCATCACAAAGAAATACGTCCACCAAATCAACAATACCTGAAAAGGGATACGGAACCATAAATAAGAGATTCCCTGGCCATCAAAGGTTCCCGTTTCGTAGTTTACGTGTTTGACGGCTGCGTAGATATTGCTAGGCAGGACAAGGACAAAAAAAAACATTAAAAGTATGCCGGTAATGCGTCTCAAACGAGGGATAAACATTCCTGCCGCAGCCAATATCTCAATGATTCCAGTGAGATAAACCAGCTCCGTGCGGAACGGAACAAAGTCGGGCAACATTATTGTCATCCCTTCGGTAAAGACAAAGTGACCCATTGAAGTGAACAGCAGCATCACAGCCAATGCGATCCTACCGGCCAACTTATAGTCAAAGCGCCGTTTGAAGACTCTTGTCCCTATCAGCGATGCCGCAAACACACAGATTAAAACAAATAATGGCTTCATATCTTTTTACGTGCAAAGCTATACTCTTCCGGCAAGCGCATCAATGAACAAATGTTAACTAATTTCCTTTCGGATACGGCTCAGCGATTGAGGGCGGACCCCGATATAGGAAGCCAGGTATTTGAGGGGTATGTGCTGAATAAATTGCGGCTGTTCTTTCATCAGGTCCAGATATCTTTTTTTTGCGGTATCTTCAAGCAAAGCTATCTCCCGCTTCATCTTTTTAAGATAGATGTTTTCGGCAACTCTTCTTCCAATCCTATCGCCAACGCGGGTATTCTCATAAATACCGTTCAGATCATCATATGAGATTCGCCATAAAACACAATCTGAAATCGCTTCAACATTGTATATGGAAGGCTGCTGCGTAAGAAAAGAATCATAAGCACTCACAAACGAATTCTCGAAAGCAAAAGCAAAGGTAAAATCGTAATCCAGCTTCGGGATGTTAAACCGCACCATTCCTTTTTCAATGAAAGAGAGGTACTTCTCTGTTTTGCCTTTTTCCAGTATAATGGATTTTCTGGGAAATTCCGCTCTATGTAACTTTGAGCGGAACAACTGCCATTCCCTTTCCGGAATATGAGCTAACTCTTTGAAATAATGTTGGATAGCCTCCATTCGGCAAGTGATAGTCTTGTCAGATTTATATATATTTACTACTCAGCATGGAGTCCCACTTTGTTCTCTTCAGCCCACTTGTTCCACTTTGTCAAGAACAATCTGCAGGCGTGGGATCGCGTTAATGTAAACTACCGTTCCATTTGCCGAAGGGCTGTTGCTCATTGTTTTTGACAACACGCTGGTTACCCGTCCGGATGTTGCCGGGATAAAGTTTTGATGCTTTCTTATCAGTTATGTTCGCAGATTTCCCGGAGCTTTTGTAGTGCCTTGGGGTAGGTATCCCGAAAATAATCAATCATCTGATCGTTCACATCAATATCAACGGTCACAGTGGTTGAACCGTTGTGATCCTCAAATGTATAATTTTCGAACCCTTGCCAATCCTCCGCCACAGGCCCCTCGGTGATCTCATTTTCGCCATCCAGAATACCCGCGTACTCAATAGAGATATAGCGATTCGGGACATTTTCCCGGATATATCCCACCATTCCTTCCCGTTTACCTTGTTTATTGGTACCTACAAACAATATTTTGGAGCCTTTGTCCCATGCTCCCTCAATATTGCCGCCTTCATAATCTGAGCTCGGGTTAAATACGAGGTCCACCGCTTGAATGTCTCTCTGCCAATCATCGTGCTGTATACTGTAGCCACCGGGGCGTTGATAGATATTGTGAATTGAATCCTTTCCATGTTGATTTACTTTTAATGTTCAAAAACGAATATTATAAAGATAGTGCTTATTCGCCGATTCTCATATTGGTACAATGCGCCAATATGCAGGGGTCTTTGTGACAAAAATAGCGGATCCAACCTGATCCCATCAACTACCTATCGCGTGGTGTAACCGCCGTTGGCGAAGATTGTCTGTCCGGTGATCCACCAGCCATCGGTTACCAAAAATTCCACTAGCGGGGCGATGTCATGGATGTCCGTAAGGCCACCCAAGGCAGATGCCTGTTTGTGATACGCCACGGCATCATTGCTTTCCTGGCCGTAGAAGAAAGGCGTGTCCATCGGACCCGGCGCCACCGCAGACACTGAAATGCCGCGGGGTCCAAATTCCTTCGAGGCCGCCCGGGTGAAATGCTCCACGGGAGCTTTGCCTCCTGCATAAGTGGAATAGTACCCCGTAAATGCCGCCAGTAAAGAAGTTACAATTGTGTTGATTTTTCCGTTGTCGTTTAACTTTTTGCCCGCTTCCTGAATGAAGAAATACGCTACCTTCGCATTGATATCACTCATGCTGTCATATTCTTCCTCGGTTGTATCTACAAAAGGCTTTTTCAAAACCTTGCCAACCGTATTAATGGCAATGTCGACACCGCCAAACCTTCCGATTGCTGCATCAAAAAGTCTGGTGATGTTTTTCACGTCCGTCAAATCAGCCTGGAACAGAAACGCTTCTCCACCGGTACCGGTAATATGGGCTAATGTTTTTTCAGCATCAGCCTTCGTGCTGTCGCTATTGTAGTGAATGATTACCTTCGCTCCTTTTGAAGCAAAATTACGACTCAATAAACCTCCCAGGTTCTTAGCGCCACCTGCAATCAGGACCACTTTTCCTTTTAAATCATTTCGTGCCATGATAATTGTTTTTAAATGTTAATAGTCTGTATTGCAAAGTTGGCAAGATAACAGGTGTATTTCATGGTGAACTTTTCGGAACTTTCACTTTGCGTCCTTCCGGAATTGCCCTGGAGTCTGTCCGGTAAGTTTTTTGAAAAATTTAGAGAAATTGGAAGGGTCGTACGTCAGCACTCTAGCGATTTCTGATATCGATTTGTCGGTTTCCGAAAGCATCTGTTTGGCTTTATCTATTATTTTTTGGTCGTAGTAATGGCAAGGGTGGTGTCCTGTTTCTTTTCGGACCATATCGGTTAAATGCTTGTGGGAAAGAGACAGTTCGTTTGCGATCTGGTTTATTTCCATGAAATCGCTTGTCTGTCCAGAAACCACATCGGCAATATGCCTATCCAAAAAATTAAAATAATTTTCGGTAATTTCTTTACTTCTTTTTAAAATGCGCTGGGTTATTTCGCTCATTATTTTTTTTGTTTGGTAATACAAAGGCGGGGTTTCGCGGTAATTCGTTGCGTCCACAGCCCACGTAATAAATCGGCGTCAGTTAAACCAAGGCTAACCCCATCTGAATATTACAGCGCTTGTAAGGCGTCGGGTGTCCCGTTATCTTTTGGAAGCCTAATTTTGTGTATAGGTTGATAGCAGGCTTCAAAACGGTGTTGCTTTCCAGGTATATTTTTGAAGCCCCCAACGCTTTGGCTTCCCTGACAGCAGCTTGTCCAAGCAGCCAACCGATGTTTTTGCCCTGTGCTTTTGGGGAAACGGCCATTTTTGCCAATTCAAAATCATACTCCCCGCCATTCATTTTCACTAGGGCGCAAACACCGACCGGTTCATTGTTATAAAGAGCCACAAATATTTTCCCGCCTTTGTCCAGTATGTATTCTTCCGGATTACTTAATGCTTTGTGGTCTGCGTCTTCCATTTCAAAATAAGCGGAAATCCATTCTTTATTGAGTGCTGCAAAAGCCGACCGGTATCTGGGTTCATATGCCACGATCTGAACGTCTCTGCTTTCACGGAGCTTTTTCTGTTCCTGTACTCTTCTCAGCAGGGGCTTTTGTTCCAATAAAAACTCCCATTCCGCCAATGCTTCCCAAAGATTATGTGTGGCCTCGCTGATAATACCGTCAATGGTATTATCCACATCGGCGATCTGGATTTTTATTCTTTCCGATAGCTTTTTCCCTTTTTCGGTCAATCCCACCACGTTTCTTCGCTTATCTTTTGATTTTAGATTACCTTGAACCAGTCCCGCCCTTGCCATTTCTTTGATGATTTTTGTAACAGACGGCTGGGAGTGTCCGATCTCGTTGGCTATTTCCGTAATAGTCTTTGCGCCGCCTTCAGACAGCACAAAGAACACAGGAAACCATTTCGGCGAAAAGTCCACGTTGTAGAGCTCATAAATCCTGGCAGCCTCTTCGGTTACCTTTGATGCCATAAATCGTAGTCTGCTGCCCAAAGCCATTTTACCTGTTTTCTCAAATATATCCATGATAGCACAGTTTATTGCATAACCAGTTATGCAATATTAGTGAAAGTTTTTATCTTGTGCAAAAATGAGCGCGGTGGTTCCACCATGCCAGCAATGGCCAGTTTTTCGCCGTCACTGCAAAATCTTACCTTTGATTATGGAGAGATCAGAAATACCCCGTCTGGATTTGAGCACGTTTGCCAATACTAACTACAAAGCACCGCTTTTAAACGTACAGCACTATCCCTTGGACGCCAGCTTTTTCACGGTCGAGAACCGGGAGAACTACCCCGTGGTGGATTATATTTCACCGAATAGGAGGCAGTTCTATAAGATTTTTCATATGACTTCAGGAACGGGTATTCTGACCATCGGCCTTCACCGTTATACGATGGGACCAAAGGATATCGCGTTCCTTCACCCGGATGAAATCATGTCTTGGCAAACCACTTCTGAGGAAACCGGAGGGCATTTTTGTCTTATCCATCCTTCTTATTTCACCCACGGGGAAGACCATGTTTTGCAGCTTCTGCGCCAGTTTCCGTTTTTCAGACCGGAAAAAGCCGTTATACAGCTTACCGATAGCCAGTCGGATACTATCAATAGGTATTTTGCGGAAATGCTTAAGGAAGACCGGGGCAGCAACGAAGACAAGAAACAGGCGATTGTGTTGCACCTTCAGATGCTGCTGCTAGAGGCACGGCGTGCCGGCAGGGAAAAAGCAACCTCAGAGGTCTCGGAAGCATACGGTTACATTTACAGGTTCCTCTCGCTAATGGAGTCCGTTTTCCGTGTGCAGGATCCTACTACCGCAATTGAGGTCAGGACCGCTGCCGAGTTTGCGGATCAGCTCCATGTGCACCCCAATTACCTTAACAGCCTGGTGAAAAACCACACCGGCAAAACAGTCCGCGAGCATTTGCAGGACCGCCTCATTTATGAGGCAAAAACCCTTCTTGCCAGAACAGAATGGGATATCAACACCATCAGTTACTGCCTCGGCTTTTCCGGACACGCAGCATTCTCATCATTTTTCAAGAAAAAAGCCCACGTCTCGCCATCGGTCTTCAGGAGAAGGATGGTTTCCGCCACTGTTCTTTGAAAATCGAAAATATCCCTATGATCCGCGTAAGTACCAGCCCATTTTGAAGCCGTTACTTTGCACCATAATCTTAAATATAAAAATTATGGACACTCAAAAAGTATGGTTTGTAACCGGAGCCTCTAAAGGCTTAGGTTTGGCACTCGTAAAAAAATTACTTGCAAACGGTTATCGCGTAGCTGCAACGTCCCGCAACGCCCAAGCCCTGACCAAAGAAGTCGGCTATGACGGCACAGATTTCCTTCCACTTGAAATGGACCTTGGCAGCAATGCACACGTAGCGAAAGGTATCGCCAAGGTTATAGACACCTTCGGAGGCATTGATGTGGTAGTAAACAACGCCGGTTATGGACAGCTGGGCACCCTCGAGGAGCTTAGCGATGAAGAAGCACGTGAGAACTTTGACGTGAACGTTTTCGGTTCGTTAAACGTTATCCGGAACGTAATGCCTCATTTCCGCCAAAGAAAGTCCGGTGCTTTTTTCAATATTTCATCAATCGCCGGATTCCTCGGCACGTTCCCGGGGTGGGGCATCTACAACGCCACCAAATTTGCCGTAGCCGGATTTACCGAGGCCCTCTCAGCAGAAGTAAAATCCATGGGCATCACGGCCACCATCGTATATCCAGGTTATTTCAAGACCAATTTCCTGTTGCAAGGCTCCCTTAAAGGCGCTGCACACGCCATCGCCGATTATAAAGAAGCCAGGGAGCTGGAAAAGATCCACGAACAGCAGATCATAGGCAATCAGCCCGGTGACCCGGAAAAAGCCGCTGAAGCACTCATTACCGCCGCAGCGGGCGAGCACCTACCGCTGCATCTGTTCCTGGGCAGCGACTCATTCAATATGGCCAATGCCAAAATGCAGGCAGTACAGCAGGACCTCACGCAATTTGAGGCATTGAGCAGGTCTACGGATTACAGCAACTAATCCAGCCTTAAAGCAGCACCTTACTTAGGTGTTGCTTTACCTATGTTTCTTTGCCGGCGTAGGCCCTATAGAATGGTAAGGATGGAATCGGTTTGTTGAGAATCTGCTCATAAACGGTTATTTTTTTTACTTTACACAATATATTTCTAAGTTCTCGTTTGGTTTTGCCGCCCGTAAAATCCGGACGGATATCATCGGCAACGTGGGGCTACACGTCCAGGTCGCCTTGCCTGCCTATGTCCATTTGCTTACCGGACACGCCGCTGGCGGCTACTTTCAACAGCGTCATCAACTTGTTGGATTTGGTGTCCCAGTAATGCGCCTCTTCAGGAAGCACCTGCAATACGCGGACACGTGGGTCTTCCCGGCCTTTTTCAAACCAAGCCGCAACCATATTGCTCCAATACTTATCGATACGGCCCTGGTCCTGTGAGATCCGTGCCTTGCCGTTGATGTTAAGGAAACTGTAGTTGCTGATATCGGAAAACAAAAGGCTTACTTTATCGTTGCGTTGCAGATGTTGATGGGTATCACTTTCCGAAGAAAACAGAAACCATATATGCCCGTTTTCGTCGACCTCCTGGCGGCTCATCGGTACTGCGTGCGGGTATTCGGTTCCAGCGACGAAGGTGCAAAGCACACCGACGTCTATCTGGTCAATCAGATTTTTTAGCTTGTCCGTGGCCTCCTGACCGTGCAGATTTTCCGTGCTCATAACATACGTGTTTAACCGTTTGAATAAATCAACGGAAGAAGGCGCTTTTTGTTTGGTTCGTGGGGTAGGTGGTATACTCACAGCCTATATCCCGCCCAGCTCGATGAGGCCAATTACTTGACCGTCTTTCCCGATGTATCTCAGCAATTGTCATCTTTTCACGGCAACCATGATACCGGTTGCCCAATGCTGCTTGACAATCCACAGATCGTCCCGACCCTCCAAGTGTTTGATGAATGCAAGCGCTTTGTCTTGGTGCCCTTCAGGCCAGTTCGGCTGAGGCAGCATGTCGTCCACGACATAAACGCCTCCCGGGCTGAGCATAGCCAACACCTCGTCCAATAAAAGGTATTTTCCATGCCACGTATCGGCAAAGATAAAATCGAACGACTGTCCCTTATTGGCATATATCCAGTCCGCGCCATCAGCCAGCTCCAATGACAGACGCGCATCATGGCCCAGGTACTTTTCAGCGACAGCCAACAATGCGTCATCGTGATCAAAAGACACCAATGTCGATTGACTGTCCATGCCGTCGAGTATCCAGGCAGTGGAAAGCCCGCTGCCCGTTCCAAGTTCGAGGAACTTTCCCGAGGGTTTGCTGGCAGCCAGCGTGCGCAGCAAGGCGCATGTCTGTACGTCTGAAGGCATAGTGAAACCTAGTTGGTATGTTTCTGCTGCGATTGCGGCGTATGCTTCCGGCAACGGTTGGTTTATTGTATCAGTCATAACTCCAGCAAATATACGTTTATACTGGTACAAATTTCGATCGTCGTGTTCCGGAATCCTCGCCCGCTTGCTATAGCAGGCGAGCCCCCTTTACCGCTTAAAGCTCGGAGGCGGTACCTCCGGATAGTGCCGGCTAATTTCCGGATTATAGTGGAGCCCTGGGGTTAGCCAGTATAAAAGCACCACCCTTGAATACCGGTAGTTAATGGGTGAAAGGATAAATACAGCCGGAAATATCGTTGCAAAATACAGCCAAACATCCTCCAGGTTGCCGGTAAAAACATACGTAGCGACAGCAATTGATATTACTTCAGCTACAATCATTGCATAGCTCACAAACATAGCCACATAAAAATAACCCGGTTCACGTTCAAACCTAAGGGCGCAGTGCGGACAGTTGGTGTGCATCTTTTGCAGCTTCAAGCCGTACATTGGCCCATCAAACATGTTGCCCTTTCTGCATCTCGGACATTTGGCATGCATTGCCGCTGAAAATTCAGGAGGTACGGTATTCATTTCTAAAGTTCCCATAGTCTTATTTCCTTAACGTGTTTTTTCTAAACTCCTCCGGCGTCACTCCCACGTACTTCTTAAAAAATTTGGTGAAATAGGAGTTGTCGCCGAAGTTCAACTGAAACCCGATTTCGCTGATTGACAGATCCAAATTGACCAGTAGTCGTTTTGCTTCCAGTATTACCCTGTGCCGAATCACTTCGCCGGCAGGCATTCCCAGAAGATCACTGCACAAGGCGTTCAAATGATTGGGCGTGATGTACAGCAACTCCGCGTAATCCTTAGGTCGTCTCAGAGTGGTGTAATTACGTTCGATCAATTGCTGAAAATTCTTAAGCAGTACGTAGTTATAAGAAGAGACATATGCATCAGACTTCTCAACTTCCAGATCAGACAGCATGATAAACATTTTTAACAGGAGGACCCTTATATAATCGTCGCGGAATCGCTTATTTCCGGTTCCTGCCTCAAGCAGCTCCTCAAAGATTTCCCCCACTGCCTGACGGCAATCCCCCGGCACCTGCAAAACAGAATCCCTTACAACGCCATTAAAAAAGCTGAACTTTTGCAGATATCCGGTGTGCAACAGAAAAGATTGGAAATAGCTGTCCGAGAAATTCACTACATACCCGTCTATTGCACCCTCAAAGCCCCAACTGTGCACCTGACCGGGTATCATGAAATAGATCTGCCAGGGCTGCACCTCGAAGTTCTCAAAATCGATGGAATGAGATCCAGCACCCCCGGTAAATAGCACCACGTGATAAAAGTTATGACGATGCGGATAGTGCAAATGCCGGTGCGTCTCTGAATAAGGCCCAAATCTGCTTACCATGATGGTTTCGCTGTGAAAACCGCCAAGGCTGCTGATGTCGTATATGGGAATCTCATTTTTCATGATACAAAGTTACCGGGAAAATCACACCGGTGAGTGGTAATACTTACTTGACTTATGGTACTATTATTGCATTACGGCAACACACGTAGCCAACAAATCCGCTTTCCATGTGTTGGTAAAGCAATAGCAGTATAAAATCGACGATGGTCAAAACAACCGCTTTACTTTGGTTACTGGTGCCCTGCGGCTGGCTGGCGTTATGGCTCAACGGCAGCGGAGGCAAAGAAGGCCGCATGCAGGAGCAGGAATTCGTGAAGGTTGCCATGAGCAGTCTCCAGTTTGAAATCGAGGCTGGCGGATACGCTTATGCACGAGCGGCCGATAGCAGCCTTATTGAGGGCGGTGCCCAGCTGGCAGCAGACTACGGAGCAGCCTGCACAGAGCTGGCCGGACTGGCGGCTTCCGAAGGGTTAGCGGTTCCCGATGGTTGGCTGGACGGCGAGCAGCAGATGCTAGACAGGCTAACCGCCCCAGAAGGAGAATCGTTTGATAAGAAGTACGCTGAACAGATGGCACGTTGGTACGACGATGCCATCGAGTTATTTGAGCGTGCCACCAGCCCAGGCGTGCAAGACCCCGAGTTGCGCCATTGGGCCGCCGAGAAACTGTCCATGTTGAGGAATGACAGCATCTACCAAGCTTTTCGAAGGGCGTCTGAACTTCGCGGTTCTCTTCGCTTGGCGAGTTCTCTTCCATAAGCAAGTTAACAAAGAAGCAGCTTACCTTGCCGCATTTACGTCACAGGACCCTGCAAACAAAACAGCATATTTGACAAAGCACATCAAATTGTTGAGCGACCTATCCGTGAACAATCAGACAATTTTGGCTGACAATGTTATTGCGGGAAGCATTGCCAAGTTTATATTGGAAGGTGACGCAGAAATCACGTATTGGTTAGGTAGGCAATTTTGGGGACAAGGCATTGCGACAAGAGCATTAAAAGACTTTCTTGCAATTGAAACGGCCAGGCCAATTTTTGGACGGGTTGCATTTGACAGTCTTGGCTCACAAAAGGTTTTGGAAAAATGCGGTTTTGTCAGAATCGGCGCTGATAAAGGCTTTGCGAATGCGCGGCAAGCAGAAGTCGAAGAATATATTTATAAGCTGGACTGATAACTTAGCGCAGGAGAAAAAAGCTTCACCGAAGGGTAGCCCACCACGCTGCCGCGCGGCGGGCGCTGAGACGGTAGCAAATAGCTTCAGAACGACCGGTATTCGCCGCTGAGGTATTTATTGGCCTTTTCCTCCTTAAACCTGGCCGTTTCGGCATCCCAGTGCAAGGTTTCGCCGGGGAACCGCCCGGCAATCGTGCCCAGAAGGATGGTCTCCGTTAGCCGTGAGGCATAATCAAAAGGCGCAGAACATTCCCCTTTTCCCAAGCAGGCATCTACAAACTGATGGTAATGTTTGGGGCCTTCAGTCTTGTAATTGCGTATCGGCTGGCCCAGGCCATGCTTTTCGGTAAGCTCTTGAATCTCCTCGGTAATATCTACATACTTGCCCCTCACGATTTTCCTCGGCAACTGCATAAAGTGGGGCAGCAGCAGGCGGCCTTTCCGGCCTACAAACATGGCGCCCTGCTCCGGCAGTTCAGATGCTGCCGCAATCTTAGGGTCCAGTGATACCTTCCCTGCAGACTCCGCCTCGCCGGTTTGATTATTTTTACCATCCGCCCGCATTTCCATGCCCGGTAGCACTAGGTCTTCATGCATGGGCGGAGCACCGGGGCCATCGTACCAGATCCATTTCAGGGATTTCGTGGTGTACTCGGTACCCGGAAACTCGTAAGTCACCGTATTGTGTTCCGGAAAACCAAAACCATTGGCCGGCCGGCACTCATTGGTGATCGTGCGTGGCACATCCAGTTTCAGGGCATTGTAGGGCGTATCAAAGATATGCACACCCATATCGCCCAGGGTACCGCAGCCATAGTCCATCAATTTCCGCCACACGCCGGGGTGATACATCCCTTCTTTGTAAGGCGGCTTGGGCGAAGTCCCTGCCCATAGGTTCCAGTGCAGCTGTGTCGGGATCGGATCCTGGCCCTCCGGTGGCGGGCCATCATACCCATGGTTTTTGGGCGACCAAGCGTGCACGGTATGCACCTTGCCGATAATGCCGGATTGGATCAGCAGCGTAGCCAGCTTGTAGTCATAGAAGGAGTGAACCTGTATACCCATCTGCGTGACCAGCCCTTTTTCGGCAGCCATTTTTTTCATCTCACGTGATTCGGACACATAGTGGCTCAGCGGCTTCTGGCAATAGACCGGTTTATTCAGCTGCATGGCCAGCATAGAAGCCGGCGCATGCGTATGATCCGGCGTAGACACGATCACGGCGTCAATTTCATCGCCCAGCTCCGCCAGCATCCTGCGGTAATCAAAAAATACCCGCGCTTTGGGGTGGAGTTTGTGTGCCGCAGATAAATTCAGCGCGTCCACGTCGCAAAGGGCCACCACATCCACACTCGGGTGGGATGAAATGGCCTTAAGGTCTTCTGCCCCCATGTTTCCCACACCGATGTGTGCCGTTCGTAAACGTTTACCGGCCGGGAAAGCCCTCAGCAAAGACGGAGCCAGCATAAGTCCCAGAGCACCCAACGTGCTGTTTTTTAAGAAGTCGCGCTTATTCATTGTTTGATGTCTATTCGTTAATCGTAGCCCAAAATAAGATTATCGTCCGGTTATTCCAAGACTAGTTTGAATAATGTAGGTTACGTCGGTTAAACCACCGCCGAGGCCGGGCTCAACTTCTCAAGATAAAGGTTCGTGCGACAACGTCCTATGTTTGCGACCCCATTTTTCCAATTCTTTGATTACAGATTTTAACTCATAACCGATCTCAGTCAGCTCATATTCAACGCGGGGCGGAACTTCGGCATAAACCGTGCGTGTAACGATCTTGTGTTCTTCTAATTTCCGAAGCTGAAGGGTTAACATTCTTTCCGTAATGTTCGGCAAGCGCTTTTTGAGTTCACCGAACCGCAACTTGCCATTTAACAGGTAACAGCAAATTCCAAGAGCCCATTGTCCACCGATAACCTGAGCGGCATATATCTCAGAACATTCATCAGAAAGCGCCCGTTTATTGGCAAAATTCGTTGACGTCTCCTTAATTTTTGACATTACTTACATTTTTTATAGCACCTCACAATTGGCTGCTAAGTTACAAGGATAAGTGTCGGGACGTATCTTTATGCCAGTATTTTTTAGTTATTAAGAGGTAAGATTGTGAAAACACTGGTCGTAGTTGTACATCCTGACATTGATAGCTCCCAACTCAACAAAAGATGGATTGAGGAACTCAGTAAGTATCCCGAAAAGTTTCACGTTCATCAGTTGTATAAAATTTATCCGGATGAGAAAATTGACGTCGGGACTGAACAGAAGCTGATAGAACGGCATGATAAAATCGTGTTCCAGTTTCCCTTTTATTGGTTCAATTGCCCTCCGTTGCTCAAGAAATGGTTGGACGATGTCCTGACCTACGGATGGGCCTATGGAAGTAAGAGTGGTTATAAGGTTTCCGGAAAGAAAGTAACCCTGGTAATTTCAGCGGGGATAGACGAGCACGAATATCATCCGACGGGAAGATACAAATACACGATAGCTGAATTAACCAAGCCGTTCGAATTGACCTTTGAATATGTCAAAGCGGAGTACCGACCACATTTTGCATACTGTGGGGTTGAGTTGAACAATTCTACGGAGTGGATAGAAAAGAGCGTTCCGCTTTATTTAGCGTTCCTAGACGCGATGTGAATTTCTGCCAAGCTAATCCGCAGCAGCGCACTCCAAGTGCCGATATTTTGACTATTTTGGTAGGGTGATAGTTATCCCCATACCGAATGAAAGAAAATAAATATGATGAACCGTCTTTTTTCGAGCAATACGGAAAAATGAGCCGTTCACAAAAAGGACTTGACGGTGCAGGAGAGTGGCACGTACTGAAAGAAATGCTGCCTGACTTTGAAGGAAAAGAAGTGCTTGATTTAGGATGCGGTTACGGATGGCATTGCAGGTATGCGATCGAAAACGGCGCTATATCAGCAATCGGTATTGATATCTCTGAAAAAATGCTCCAAAGAGCCAAAGAAATTAACCAATTAAGCGGAATAAAATATGAGCAAATTGCACTTGAAGATGCTCGGTTCTCACCCGAAACGTTTGATGTTGTGATCAGCTCTTTGACTCTTCATTATATACAATCATATGACATTCTTGTCAGCCGGATTTATCAATGGCTTAAGCCCGGAGGAAGATTTATATTCTCTGTTGAACACCCTGTTTTTACGGCCGCCGGTAGCCAAGACTGGATCTATAATAAAGCAGGAGATAAATCACATTGGCCAGTTGACAGATATTTTTTTGAGGGAAAAAGAAAGACATCATTCTTAGGAGAGAATGTATTAAAATATCACAGAACGGTCAGCACTTATTTGAATGTCATTCTGAAACAAGGTTTTAAAATCGTTGAAGTCAACGAGCCAATTCCTAACGATGAGATGCTGAAAACCATTCCCGAAATGAATGACGAATTGCGTCGCCCGATGATGTTGCTGATTTCCGTTGAAAAGAAGCAATTCTAATATATGGGGCATGATATGGATTTTTTTAAAAGAGCCAAAAAAATTCCGCAAGCAAATGATTGCTTTTATATTTGTAAGTATATACTTGCGTGTTGTGAAAAAAAAGGGCCGCATTGGTGGCGATATTCCGTTTGGTCAGAAAATGTGGGATTATAAATATGGATTACTTAGTATATATTATCGGGATTATAGTGACCTTGGTTATCGGATTTTTAGCCCTCGGTCTGATTAAACGAAAAATAACGTATGACCGTGAAATATTGGTTGATAAACCGGTAGAAGAAGCCGGGCATGTGGCACAGGACGAAGAAAGAATGTCAGAATGGCTGGAAGGATTTAAAAAAATCGAACACGTAAGTGGTACGCCAAAGACGGTTGGAAATGTGTCAAACGTATATTTTACAGTTAACGGAAAGGAGATGGTTGTTAAACGGACAATTACCGCCATAAAATTATTCGAATCAATGGAGTCATTGTCTGAAACTGACTTCATGAATATGGAATATACCGTTAAAATGACCGCCATCGGTAATAAAACAAAAATCAGTTCAAGTACTACTGTTAAAGGAAACGGAATATTTGCCAAATCGCTGTTGGTATTTATGGGCAGTTCTCTTAAAAAACAAGAGGAAAAGAACTTGATTAAGCTGAAAAACACCATCGAGAACACAAGGAAATACTTTTGACCCACAACAACAGATTGATTATGAAACGCTCTTCACAAGCAGAAAACATCCTGGCCCAGATCAACAGCGAAACAAAGCTGGGTGACTTACGGAAACTTGCGAGCGAGGTCAAAAAAGACCACCAATTGGCACTGGAGCTTTGGTCAACCGGTCAATTTCTACCCCGGCAGTTGGCGATTCTGATCATGGATAAAAAACAGCTTTCGCAAGAACTCATTGACAAACTGGATAACGACATAAGGCAGCACAGCGAAGACGAAAGACTTCAGCTGATTGACTGGTTAATGGCAAACCAACTCTCCAAAGACAAAAAGACGACTTCATTAATAGAAACGTGGGAAAATAGCCAGTCTTCACTGCAAAGACGAGTTTTCTGGTACCATCAAGCCCGTTTACGCTGGGTTGGGCAGACGCCACCGTCAAACAGCTCGACGTTACTTTCTAAAATTGAAGCAAATATCGAAAAGGAAGTGCCTGAAGTACAATGGGCAATGAATTTTACGGCAGCTCAAATCGGAATCTTTGAAGGAAAATATCGTTCAAGATGCGTCGCTCTCGGGGAACGCACGGGGCTGTATAAAGATGAAATAGTTGCTAAAAACTGTACACCCAATTATTTACCCAAATTTATCGCCATACAGGTAGATAAGCTGAAAAAATAAATAACCCTTACGTTCCGGAAGGAAACGTTCAACATCGTACACCATTGTTATTTATGCGAGGACAGCGGCGAGCGGTTTAATGAGGATCGACTGGATGCGCTTAACATGGTGCAGGCCATTCCACGGCCAAATTGCCCCTTAATAAAGTCTATTTCGCACCCCATTAAGACGGAAAATAGACAATACATTTGTTACATACATGATCAGATCACATGAAAATTAAAACGGACACGATATGACAGTAAAAATCGCTCAAGCAAGGGATGAAGCCGGCGTCGTCGACGCATTGACATTGGCATTCAGTACTGATCCGATGGTCCGCTGGTCTCTGCCGGACCCGGCAAAATATCTGGCGTCTTTTCCTTCAATAGCGAGGGCTTTCGGCGGAAGTGCATTCCAGAAGGGTACAGCTTATACTGCGGATGGTTTCGCGGGTGCTGCCTTATGGTTGCCGCCTGGCGCTGGATCTGATGAGGAATCGTTGATCAGACTGTTCGACGAAAACGTCAGCGACAAAGTAAAAAAAGATCTGCCGGGAATTTTTGAGCAAATGGAAAAATTCCACCCGACCGAACCGCATTGGTATTTGCCGATGATAGGTGTCGACCCTACGTATCAGGGGACAGGTGTGGGCACGGCATTGATGACTGAAGCGCTAAAAGCTGTTGACCGTGATGGATTAATTGCGTATCTCGAATCTTCGAATCCCCGGAATATTTCCTTATATGAACGTCATGGTTTCGAGGTTATCGGCGAGATTCAATCCGGCAGCTCGCCTGTTTTACGCCCTATGCTGCGAAGTGCGCGATGAAGAAAATGAAGCAGGGCGAGTTTGTTGCACTGTCGGCGTCGACAATGACGCTGACTGCGCTGGGAATTGACATCATGCTCCCTGCATTTGCTGCACTGCGGGAGGATTTTAATCTCGATCCGCATTCAACTGAAACTGCAAAGATCATTTCTTTCTTTTTTCTCGGTCAGGTAGCGCAGATTATATTCGGAACGCTGTCAGATCACTTCGGACGACTATCCATCCTTCGTATCGGTTTCCCTCTTTATATCGTCGGGGGCATAGCTGCCGCCTTTGCTCCGGATCTTCCATTTATGTTCGTTGCACGCTTTATAGCCGGTGTAGGTGCATCCGCAGTCTTTATGACCACCATTGCAGGTGTACGTGACCGCTTTGTTGGCAACAAAATGGCGCAGATCATGTCTCTTATTTTTACCATTTTTCTTTTCACACCAGTGGTTGCTCCCTTTTTAGGGTCGGCTATTCTGCATTTATCCTCATGGAAAATGGTCTTTTTGACACCTCCTGTGTTTGCAATGATTGTACTTTTATGGTCACTACGGCTTGAAGAATCATTGCCGGAAAGCAAAAGGATATCCTTAGACGTCTCCAGTATCGGCAAATCCATGGGCTATGTTTTGCGCAACCGGACCTTTCTCAGATATACGGCCATCACCACCCTTCTTTTTACCGCACTCAGTTCCTACGTGGCCAGCTCAGAACATATCATCGGCGGCCTTTACGGTAAGCCGTCACTGTTTGCATGGATCTTTGGGGGCATGGGGCTGTTCATGGCTTTATCAACCTTTGTTAATTCATACTTATCGGCAAAATATGGAGCAAGACGGACCATAAAATCCTTACTGCTCATATACACCCTTGTCGCGGCCGGTTTGGCGGTACTTACCGCAAGTTTTGGGGATCCGCCAAACATGCATTTATTCTTCATTGCCGTCACACTGATGATGGCAATTAACCTGGCTGTTGAGCCTAATAGCAGCGCTCTTGCACTTGAGCCTTTGGGATCGGCAGCGGGAATGGCCTCCTCAATCTATGGTACCATTTTCTTTTCGGTTGGCGCAGCGCTGGGCTCATTAATCAGCAACCTGATGAGCAGCAGTGTTTCCCCATTAGTGATCAGCTATCTTATAATCGGGATCGGTGCACTGCTTCTGGCCCTGAACGATCGTCGCCCCAATGACGCGTAGGCGACTTGCTGTCATACCGCTTGCGGTGCTTCCTTGTTGTATCGATTCCGGTATGCAAGGGGCGACATGCCCGTTATTTTCCGGAACACCTCCCGGAAGGCTTTTATGTCTGAATACCCGACGTCATACATAACCTCATTGACAGTTTTGCGCGTGGTTTCGAAAGCTTTTTTCGCCGATTCGATTTTGACACGCTGCAGGTATTCCAGCGGCGTGTTGCCTGTAGCTTTAATAAACCGCCTGTCAAAATTCCTCCGCCCAACAGCGAATCGTTTCGAAAGGTCTTCCACCGATATCTTTTCCCGGAAATGATCCTCAAGATATTGCTGGGCATTTTTTACCATGTCATCACCGTGAGATTTTTGCCCCGTGAATATCGCGAAAGCCGATTGCGTCTGCCTGTCCAGCTCGATCTGGAACGTCTTTGAACAATAAATAGCCGTTTCCCTGTCATAGTATTTTTCCACCAGGTACAATAGCAAATTCAGAAAGGAGTAACCCCCGCCATTGGTGTAGATGCCATGTTCGTCCGTAATCAGTTTTTCGGTTTTCAGTTTGATATTGGGGAATAACGCCCTAAAATGGTTTGCCGAATTCCAATGGATGGAACAACTTCGCTTTTCCAGCAAACCCGACGATGCCAGGATAAACGCACCGGTGCACATGCTGGCCACCTCGGCGCCGTTCTTATACTGTTGCCGCAGCCAGTTGATCAGCAGTACGTTGCCCTGGAGCGCCTGCTCAAACGCCGGGGTGATTGACGGAATCAGGATCAGATCCGTTTTTTTCAGCGTAGCGATATTTACCTGAGGCCTGAAGGTCAGCAAGCCGTTAATGAACGTCGATTCTTGGGCAACACCAGCCGTTTCAATCCTAAACAATGGTTTTTTTCCTTGTTTTTGCCAATAGTCGTTGGCGCCCGTAAATAGCTGATAGGCGCCGACGATGCATGCGATCGTACTGTTGGCCGTCTGCACATCGGGCACCAAAATGGTTACGTGTTTCATCTCCTTGGATTTACCACAAACTTACTCAATCCAGTTGTCCAAATCAACCCGTCAGAATGTCTATTTCACACCCAACAAGCGGTGCACTTTTGTTTCTATTTTTGGTGTATCGATCTTATTTATTAACAGTTTAAGTCATAGATAATCAAGAAACACATTTGACACAGCCGCTGTTCGAAGGCACGGAATCAGCCCAACAAACCTTGTCGGAAAGCATCTGCCATCGGTTGCTTATCGGAGCTCCGGCAGAAACAATCTACAGTGCGCTTACCACACAAGAAGGGCTCGCCGGTTGGTGGATCCCTGAAACCCTCGCAAAGGCGGAAGTAGGGAGCGTTTCGCGTTTTGCCTTTGGTCCGGATTATTACAAAGAGATGCAAGTGGAAGAGCTCACGCCATACAGCAGGGTACGGTGGCGTTGTCTCCGGGCGTTTGACGAATGGATTGGAACGACCCTCACCTTCAGGCTGGAGGCGCATGCCAAGGGTTCAGTATTGTCTTTCCGCCATGACGGATGGGCGGCATACACCAACGAATTCGCCTCATGTTCGTACGACTGGGCGCTTTTTTTCCGAAGCCTGAAGTCTTTTTGTGAGACCGGAAGCGGGTTTCCCTATCCCGACTTTAACAAATAACAAGGCAGGCCCGTACCACCACCGGCAGGGCGGGCCCGCTTTACTGTCTGGACATACCCCAAAAAATAGCGGTCTGATTCTTTAACCTTCTGATTGAGTGCCTGATGCTTGGTTTTCCAAGTGGAAACGGTTGTCTTGGCTAAAAAACGGGGTAAGTTTTTCGGATAAAAAAAGCA
>Ga0065721_10048769_pt1 | contig 89767 bp, 78 predicted proteins | sample Mesricmetagenome_FD_59108 | JGI IMG/M metagenome (GOLD analysis project Ga0065721, IMG submission 59108) | Mesophilic microbial community from rice straw/compost enrichment Sample: eDNA_1 v2 (version 2) | ecosystem: Engineered > Solid waste > Grass > Composting > Bioreactor | place: USA: Davis... | reverse complement strand
TATCGCTCAGGCGGGGCATTAAGATCACTTCAGCCATAATATTTCTTTGATTTATCTGTTTTTTCGATTTGAGTGGTCGAAATTACAGCAAAATGAGCAATTGGAAAATTTAAGCCAACAATCAAGGTCTCAGGGGTTTAAGCATCAATAATCCAGGTTCAGTTTCAACCGGTCTTTCAGGTCCTTAACCAGTGGGTACTGCTCCACGATCTTCTGGAACTGTTCGCGGGTGTTCAATGGCCGTTCAACGGGTTCCTGCGATTGCGGGTTGTCGCTAACGGCTATGGTGAACAGCAGAGTGCGGTTGTTGAATTGCTCCTGCAGGTATTCCGAGAGGGGACGGCGTTCCTGCTCGATGAATTTTTGCTCCAGGTTGTTATTGGTATAGATCTCGAATGTACTGTCGTTCACGATCACCAGCCGCGCCAGGTCGAACGATTGGGCGGCGGGATTTTTATTGTCCTTGAGCCGTTGCGAAAAATTGGCCCAGCATTCACCCAGCTTTTCATCAGTGAGCGGTATCAGGGGCCGGTCGCCGCCGCTTTGTTTGTTGGCGAATTTTTGCCTGATGGATTCAAGGGGGTTCAGTTTACCGCCTTGTGTTCTGGCCGTAGTTTGCGGTTGTGCTGGTGTGGAAGGCGTTTGTTGCACCTGCCGGTAATTCAGTTCTTCTTCGTCGGGGTTGATATACTGGTTATCATTTTCGATGATCAGCATGGCCTCGTTGGCCGGTGGCGGCGCCTGTTTGGGCTTTGCAGTTTGTGCCGGCTGTTTTGTTTCCGGCTGCCTGGCCGCCGGTTGTTCTGTGCCCGGCATCACCGCATCCGGCTTCCGGCTTCCGACCTCCGACTTCCGGCTTCTATCCTCCACCACCGCCAGCTTACGAAAAGCCACCGGCTGTGCTGCCTCAACTACTTTTTTTTTAGAAAGGCCATCGCCCGAAGCGGCCAGCTCGATGGCCTGCTGCAGGTAGGTAAGTTTTATAATGGCCAGTTCGGTATGCAGCCGTTTGTTACGAGCGCCTTTATAATTGATCTCTGCTTCGTTCAAAATGTTCAACGCACTGATAAGATAGGCGGCAGGAATGGTTTTGGCTGTGGCCAAGTATTTATCCTTGAAGCTTTCCACTACTTCCAGCAGACCGGCAACTTTTTCATCTTTACACACCAGCAGGTTGCGAATGAACTCGGCAAAGCCATTGATCACCAGGTCGCCTTCAAAACCTTTACGGTCGATATCATCGTACAGCAACATGGCGCCTGCCAGGTCCTGCTGTTGCATACAATCCAGGAGCCGGAAATAATAATCGGCGTCCAGGATGTTCAAATGCTCCAGCGTGTTTTGATAGGTGACCACACCGCTGGTAAAACTCACGATCTTGTCGAGGATGCTCAGCGCATCGCGCATACAGCCTTCGCTTTTACGGGCAATGATCTGCAGGGCCGGTTTTTCGGCGTTTATTTCTTCCTTATCGCAAATCGATTGCAGGTGCTCTACCGTATCGTTGCTGGTAATACGTTTAAAATCGAAGATCTGGCAACGGCTGAGGATGGTAGGTAATATCTTATGTTTTTCGGTGGTGGCGAGTATAAAGATGGCATAGGGTGGTGGTTCTTCCAGCGTTTTCAGGAATGCGTTGAAGGCCGAAGAACTGAGCATGTGCACCTCATCTATGATATATACTTTGTATTTACCGGCCTGGGGGGCAAAACGTACCTGCTCTACCAGGGTGCGGATATCATCCACCGAGTTGTTACTGGCAGCATCCAGCTCATGTATATTTAAAGAAGTGCCTTCATTAAAAGCCACGCACGATGAACATTCGTTGCAGGCTTCGCCGTCGGGCGTGGGTTTTTCGCAATTGATGGTTTTAGCCAAAATACGCGCACAGGTGGTTTTGCCTACTCCGCGGGGACCACAGAACAGGAAGGCATGCGCCAACTGCTGGTGTTTGATGGCGTTTTTGAGGGTAGTGGTAATATGGCCCTGGCCCACAACGGTGTCGAAGGTTTGCGGCCGGTATTTTCGTGCTGAAACTATAAACTTCTCCATGATATGGAGCAAATGTAAGCGATTTTTAGGTGGGCCGGACTTTGACGCCTTGCTACAAAAGGGGCAAAAATAAATTTGGAAAACTTAACACTGTTAATTATATTTGTACTGTAAATATATTTTATGGGCATTGCGGAAAGAAAAGAAAAACAAAAACAGGAGATCAGGAAAATGATCCTGGAGGCTTCTATGAAACTCTTTGCCGAACAAGGCTTCGAGAATGTCTCCATCCGCAAAATAGCCGACCTGATCGAATACAGCCCCACCACCGTATACCTTTATTTCAAAGATAAGAACGAGATCCTTTTCAGCCTGCACGAGATCGGCTTTCAAAAAATGGCCGAATATAATAGTGAGCTATGGGCCATCAAAAACCCACTGGTGCGGTTACATAAAATGGGGGAGAACTATGTGCGGTTTGGTTTGGAAAATCCTCAGTATTACGACCTTATGTTCATCTTAAAAGCCCCGATGGACGCCCTGGACCAGCGGGAAGAATGTAACTGGAAAAGCGGCGACGTGGCCCTGGGCAAATTAAAGGAAACCATTGCGGAATGTATGGACCAGGGGCTGATCGTAAAGGGCGACCAGGACGCCATGACCATTGCCATCTGGAGCCTGGTGCACGGGCTTGTGTCATTGTCTATCCGCAACCGCTTCGAAAAACTCGTATCCCCTGAGCAACTGATGCCCATGATCAGGCAAAGCCTGAACTGGTTCCTGAATGTGGTAGACGCATCGGGTAAAAAGGAGTAAATTTTTTTTGCTCCAGTACTTAACAGTGTTAATAATATTTACAATATACAGTTAAAACATTGATCTATGAAGCCTATTCTGCTATCAAGCGTATTGCTTCTTTTTTTGGCCGGCGCAGCCACGGCTCAAAACGTGCTGCAGCAGTATGTGAAACTGGGGCTCGACAGTAACCTGGCCCTGCATCAACAGCAGTTCGATATGCAAAAGGCCCAGCTCGATTTGAAACGCGCCCGCACTTTATTTTATCCGCAGGCCGGTGTAAACTCGCAATATATGCTTGCCACTGGCGGCCGTACCCAGGACATACCCATCGGCGACCTGTTGAACAATGTATATTCTACGCTCAACCAGCTTACCGGTTCCAGTAAATTTCCACAGGTAGAAAACCAAAGCATCCAGTTTTTGCCCAACGATTTTCACGATACCCGCTTAGAGGTAACCATGCCCGTGGTAAATATGGATATCAGGCACAACAAGGCAATCAAGGAAGAACTCATCAACACCCAAAAGGCCGGGATCGATATCTATAAAAGAGAACTGGTGAAAACCATCAAAACGGCCTATTACCAATACCTGCAGGCCGGCAAGGCAGTAGATATATACAACAATGCACTGGCGCTGGTAAACGAAAACCTGCGCGTGAGCAATAAGCTGCTTGAAAACAATATGACCACAAAGGAAACCGTGTTGCGGGCCCAGGCACAGGTAAGCCAGGTAAAAGCATCGTTGATTGCTGCCAATAACCAGCGGCAAAATGCATTGGCCTATTTTAATTTTTTGCTGAACCGCCCGTTAGACGCAGCGGTGATCGTTGATTCTTCGATCATCGAAAACGTGAACACCTCTGTAAACGTCAGCATCGACATACCGGCACAACGCGAAGAACTAGCCAAATTAAAAAGCGCCCAAAAAGCAACCGCCACCAATATCAAAATGAACCGCGATTATATCGTTCCCAAATTGAATGCTTTTTATAATGTCGGTTTCCAGGGCTTCGGTTTTCGTTTTAACGGCGACCAGTTTTACCAGATAGCCGGTTTGCAATTGCGTTGGGACCTGTTTAAGGCCAACGACAATAAGTACAAAATACGACAGGCCGAACTGGACCTGGAGGCATTGGCCAACCAGTATAAAGATACCGAGCAGCAGTTGACGCTTCAGGTGCGTACGGCGTTTAACAATTACCGGTCGGCCGTACAAACGCTGCAAGCCCTGCGCGACGAAGTACAAAGCACGCAGGAAACCTATCGCTTTACGGAAAGACGTTTTCGCGAAGGGCAGGCCTTACAAATAGAATTGATAGATGCCCGTTCGCAGCTTACCAATGCGCACCTGAATTATTCACTGGCCCAACTGGCCGTGCTCACCCGTACCGCCGAATTAGAACGTGTTACTGCTTCCTTTACTTTTTAAAACTCTTTTTATGAACAAGCTATTGATACCCCTGCTTATACTGTTTGCCGCAGCTGGTTTGGCTGCCTGCAACGGCGCCTCAAAAGCCGCCGATATCAACGAAAATGCTATTGCCGTAAAACTGCAACCGGTAACCACCACCAGTTATGCACCTGTGCTGAAATACTCCGGCACCATGGCTTCAACATCCGAAGCACGCCTGGCATTTAAGGTGGGTGGCATTATTTCAAAAATTTACGTGAAGGAAGGAGATGCCGTGGTAAAAGGGCAGTTGCTGGCCACGCTCGATCTCACCGAGATCAATGCACAGGTACAACAGGCCCTGCAGGGTGTTGAAAAGAATCAGCGCGATGTACAACGTATCACCAACCTGTATAAAGATACCGTGGCCACCTTAGAGCAGGTGCAAAACGCCACCACCCAACTGGATGTAGCCCGGGAAGGGTTACGCATTGCCCGCTTTAACCAGCAATATGCCCAGATACGCGCCGTGGAAAACGGTATCATATTAAAAAAGCTGATGAACGAAGGTGAAGTGGCTGCTGCCGGGGCACCCGTATTCATGTTGAACGGCACGGCGGGTAACGACTGGGTGATTCGTTTTGGTGTAAGCGATAAAGACTGGGCGGTGTTGAAAAAAGGCGATAAAGCACAGGTAGAGATAGATGCCTATCCCGGAAAAAACTTCACCGGCATTGTTTCCGAAACCGCGCAGGGCGCCGATCCCGTAAACGGCACTTATGAAATAGAAGTAAAGGTATTGCCCAACGGTGTTCGTTTTGCCACCGGTTTATTTGGCACGGTGCAATTACAGCCCACCGAAGCACAAACGGTAACGCTGGTGCCCATCGAGGCCATTGCCGAAGCCAACGATAAAACCGGTTATGTGTATACGGTAAATGCCGATGGTAAAACCGTTGCCAAAAATAAAGTGACCATTGCCTTCCTTGAAAATAACCGCGCTGCCATTGTAAGCGGGCTCGACAGTGTAAGCCAGGTGGTGACCGAGGGGGTAGGTTTCCTGACCGATAAAGCCATTGTGAAAGTCATTCAATAAAAAAACCCATATGAAAATAGTCAACTTTTCAGTGAGGAATTACCAGTTCACCTTAGTAGTGTTCGTGGCGCTTATTGCTATTGGCATCAATTCGCTCATCAATATGCCCCGCGGCGAGGACCCCGATTTCCAGGCGCCGCAGTTCAATGTAGTGGTTATTTATCCCGGCACCAGTCCGAAAGACATGGAAGAGCTGGTAGTAGATGATATTGAAAAACGCATGAACGAACTGGATGATATCAAACATGTAGTGAGCCGCATCGACGATGGGCTGGCCGTTATTCGTATCGAGTTCAAATACGAAACCGATCCTGATAAAAAATACCAGGACGTAGTGCGCGAAATAGATGCCCTGCGCGGTGAACTGCCGCCCGATATCGCCGATATTGAAGTACATAAATTTTCACCCTCCGATGTAAACATCATACAGGTGGCTTTGCTGAGCGAAACAGCGCCCTACAAAGACCTGGAAGAATGGAGCAAAAAATTAAAAGAGCGCCTGGAAAAGATCAAAAGTTTAAAAAATGTAGACAACTGGGCTTTTCCGCAACAACAGGTACGTGTATCGCTGAAACTGGAAAAACTGGCTCAGTATAAGATCCCGCTTAACAAAGTGCTGGGCGCTATTCAAAGCGAGAATGTCAACATTCCCGGCGGCAGTATTGAAATGGGCGCCAAAAAGTTTAATATCAAAACCAGTGGTAATTACAAAAGTCTGGATGAGATCAGGAATACCATAGTCAGCAGCGCCGGTGGTAAACTGGTGTATGTAAAAGACCTGGCCGATGTGGATTTTAATTACGAAGAACAAACCTACCTGGCACGTCTCAATGGAAAACGTGGTGTATTTGTAACCGCCAGCCGTAAAATGGGTACCAATATCTTCGATGTAGAAAAGGAAATGAAACCCGTGCTGGAGCAGTTTAAAAAAGAATTGCCCGCTACCATTGCCTTTGAACAAAGCTTTGACAACGCTGCCAGCGTGCACAAAAGGCTGGGTGGTTTTACACGCGATTTCAGCATTGCCATTTTCCTGGTGTTATTGACCCTGCTGCCATTGGGTTTACGCGCCTCTTTGGTGGTGATGATCTCCATACCGCTGTCGCTGGCCATTGGTTTGTTTTTGCTGGATATGTTTGGTATTACCATCAACCAGTTGAGTATAGTGGGTATGATCGTAGCATTGGGTTTGCTGGTAGACGATAGTATTGTGGTGGTAGAGAATATAGAACGCTATCTGCGCCTGGGGTATAGCCGTGTGGAGGCGGCCATGGCGGCTACCAAACAAATAGGCCTGGCGGTGATAGGCTGTACCGTTACATTGATATTTGCCTTTTTGCCATTGATGTTTTTGCCGGAAGGCGCCGGCGATTTTATACGCAGTTTGCCTGCCGCCGTGGTGACCACCGTACTGGCCTCCTTGTTTGTGTCGCTGACCATTGTACCGTTTTTATCGAGTAAGATCCTGAGCAGCCATGAAAATCCCGAAGGCAACCTGTTTATGCGTGGTTTGAAAAAATTCATCGGCGGCTCGTACAGGCGATTATTACATCAGGCCATTGCCAGGCCACGCACTACCCTGTTGATAGCATTGGGCATATTTCTCGGCAGCCTGGCCCTGGTTCCGGTGGTGGGATTCAGCGTGTTTCCTGCCAGTGAAAAACCCATGTTCCTGGTAAATATCGAAACACCGCTGGGCACCAGTTTGCGGGCCACCGACAGTGTGGCGCGTTTTGTGGAGAAGGAGATCAGCCAGGTGGCCGATCTGAAAAACTATGCCACCAATGTGGGCCGTGGCAATCCGCGTATCTATTACAACGTGATACCGCAAAATGATGTGAGCAATTATGCACAGTTGTTTGTGCAGTTGAATGAAACGCCGCCGCGCGCAAAAAAACAACTGATCGACGAACTGCGTAAAAAATTCAATCATTATCCCAATGCCAAAATTGAAGTAAAGGATTTTGAGCAGGGTCCGCCCGTGGAAGCGCCCATCGCCATCCGTCTGTTTAGCGAAGACCTGGATACCTTGCGCAGCCTGGCATTCAGGGTAGAGGACCTGTTGAAAAAAACACCCGGCACCATGTATGTGAACAATGAACTTACTACGCTGAAGACCGATTTGCGGGTGCGGGTAAACAAGGCCAAAGCGGGTATGCTGGGTGTGCCCATCAATGAAATAGACCGTACCATTCGATTGGCTGTGGCTGGTTTGAATATCGGAACTTTCAGGAAGGAGAATGGCGATGAATACAATATCAATGTAACCCTGCCGCATGGCGAGCGCCAGCATTTTGATGCGTTTAATAATGTGTATGTAAGCAGCTATAGCGGCGCTTCCATTCCGCTGGGCCAGCTGGCCGATATTCGTTTTGAAACTTCGCCGGTGACCATCAAACATTACGATAAAGACAGGTATACCGTTACTACTGCATTTGTTCAAAGCGGGTATAATACCGGTAAGGTTACCGGCGGTTTGTTGAAACAACTCGACACCATGCGATTTCCCGCAAACAGTCATTTTGTAGCAGCCGGTGAGGTGGAGGCCAGCCAGGAAAGTTTTGGCGGGCTGGGGACTATCATACTCATTACCATCTTTGGTATTCTTGGTACATTAATACTCGAGTTCAAAACATTCAAAGGCACCCTGATCGTGTTATCGGTGATTCCATTGGGTATCATCGGCGCCGTGCTGATGTTGCTGGCAACGGGTAATACGTTCTCTTTTGTGGCCGTGATAGGGCTGATAGCGTTGATAGGAATAGAAGTAAAGAATTCGATATTGCTGGTGGATTATACCGATCAGTTGCGCAGGCAGGGGATGAGTTTGGACAAAGCCATACAGGAGGCGGGTGAAACGCGTTTTGTGCCGATTATCTTGACAACGCTTACTGCAATAGGCGGGTTGATGCCGCTGGTGCTGGAGAATAATCCTTTGTATTCGCCGTTGGCGTTGGTGATTATTGGCGGGTTGGTGAGTTCGACGGTGCTGACGAGGGTGGTGACGCCGGTGTTGTACAAGTTGTTAGCTCCAAAAGTTTAATTCCCGGAAGCACTTCGCAGGGCCTCCTGCGGAGTGCGCCTTACGGGCAATTAACTAATACGGGGATGCGGTTTGAATTCTCTTGTCTGATCAAACAAATATCTATAAGTCGTCAAAACGCGGCTGCGAAACGTATCACCCAACCCCGCCGCCACATTCACCATCTTCGGATTAAAATCCCCAATCCACTGCATCTCATACTCCGTATACGGCGTATGATACTGTATCACCTTCCCCGACTCCACAATCATAAATGCATCAATGCCCTTGCCCTGGTACTCCGGCACAATCCCAAACACCAGTCCCGTAAACTTTTTACAAGGCTTTGTATTCTTCACCCAAAGAAACTTGAGCTTATGCCAGAGGCCAAACTGCCCATCGAGGTATTTAAACCACTGGTTCAAATCGGGCAGGTTAATAAACATAGCAATGGGCTGCTCCTTATGATAGGTAAACCAAATGATGCGTTCATCCATCACCGGTTTCATTTTTTTGAACATCAGCGACACCACTTCTTTTTTCAACTCCTTCAGTCCCCCATGACCGGCCCACGCCTTATTATATATGATGGTAAAATCGTGGATGAATTTTTCCAGGTTCTTTTTGTTGATGGGGATACAGGTATATTCCGGCTGGGGTACCTGGGCATGCCGCTCAAACAGTTTTTCGTTGAGCTTTTTTTTCGGGTTCATGCCAAAACAGATCTGGTTGAAAAAAACGCGGAAGCCGTAGGTTTCAAACAGGTTGCGGTAATAAGGCGGGTTGTAGTTCATGCAGTACAGCGGCTCCTGGAAACCTTCGGTAACCAGTCCCCACCAGCGGTCGCGTTCCCCAAAATTGATGGGGCCGTCCATGGCCTCCATACCGCGTTGCAGCAGCCAGTGTTTGGCCACATCAAAAAGCATATCGGCCGCGCGCTGGTCGTTGATACAGTCGAAAAAGCCGGTTCCGCCTACCGGGAACTGATCTCCCTTATTCCTGTATTTTTTATTTACAAAGGCGGCAATACGGCCTATCAGTTTGCCCTCATCGGATTGTAAGATCCACCGGGTGCACTCGCCGGTGCGGAACAGTTTATTGCGGGCAGGGTCAAATACATCTTCCACATCCTTGTCGAGCGGACGGATGTAGTTGGGATTCAGCCTGTTGAGTTCAATATTGACTTTTATGAAATCTCTGGCCAGCGACGCATTAGTGACTTCCGTTATCTGCATGATGGAACTACAAATAAAGCGAAAAAGCTTCATAAATAGCGAGTGGCGGGTAGTAAGTGGCGAGTAGGTTGCTATCCGATAAAAAATCTCCTGCCTTCAAATAGCCAAATTATCCCCCGTTCCCTTACCTTTGCAGCCGAAATGAAAAATGATGGTTTTTAATAATAAAAACTATTGAAAACCAATCAGTTTCTTTAAATGCTCACGCAAAATTCAACTATTATATGCCAAATGTTGGTAAGATTAAGCAGATCATTGGTGCGGTAGTAGACGTGCAGTTTGATGGAAAACTCCCCGAAATTTATAACGCCCTGGAACTGAAACGTCCCAATGGCGAAGTACTGGTACTGGAAGCCCAGCAGCACCTGGGTGAAGACAGCGTTCGTTGCATTGCGATGGACGGTACCGAAGGCCTGGTAAGGGGTTTGGAAGTGGTTGATACCGGCACTGCCATTGCCATGCCAACTGGCGAAGCCATCAAGGGCCGTTTGTTCAACGTAACCGGTGACCCCATCGATGGATTGCCTGCTATCCCCAAAACAGGTGGCCGCCCCATCCACGCAAAACCCCCTGCTTTTGAACACCTGAGCACCGCTACAGAAGTGTTGTTCACCGGTATTAAAGTGATCGACCTGATCGAGCCTTATGCAAAAGGTGGTAAGATCGGTTTGTTTGGTGGCGCCGGTGTGGGTAAAACAGTATTGATCCAGGAACTTATCAACAATATCGCGAAAGCCTATTCCGGTTTATCAGTATTTGCCGGTGTAGGTGAAAGAACCCGCGAAGGAAACGACCTGATGCGTGAAATGATCGAAGCCGGTATCATGAAATACGGCGAAGAGTTCAAACACAGCATGGAACAGGGCGGATGGGACCTGAGCAAAGTAAACATGAAAGAACTGACCGATTCGAAAGCTACTTTCGTATTCGGACAGATGAACGAGCCCCCCGGCGCCCGCGCCCGTGTGGCCCTGAGCGGTTTGACCATTGCCGAGTATTATCGCGATGGCGACGGACAGGGTAAAGGCCGCGACATCCTGTTCTTCGTAGATAATATCTTCCGTTTCACCCAGGCTGGTTCCGAAGTATCGGCCCTGCTGGGACGTATGCCTTCTGCGGTGGGTTATCAGCCTACGCTGGCTACCGAAATGGGTATCATGCAGGAGCGTATCACTTCTACCAAAAACGGTTCTATCACTTCTGTACAGGCCGTATACGTGCCTGCGGATGACTTGACCGACCCCGCTCCGGCTACTACCTTCGCCCACCTGGATGCCACTACCGTATTAAGCCGTAAGATCGCCGACTTGGGTATCTATCCTGCGGTGGATCCGCTGGATTCTACCAGCCGTATCTTAACACCGCAGATCGTGGGCGATGCCCATTACAACTGCGCCAACCGCGTAAAACTGATCTTACAACGTTATAAAGAACTGCAGGACATCATCGCCATCCTTGGTTTGGATGAGTTGAGTGATGAAGATAAACTGACAGTATCACGCGCCCGTAAGGTACAGCGCTTCCTGTCGCAGCCTTTCCACGTGGCCGAGCAGTTCACCGGTTTGAAAGGTGTGCTGGTTCCCATCGAAGAAACCATCCGCGGCTTCAATATGATCATGGACGGTGAGGTAGACGATTATCCTGAAGCAGCCTTCAACCTGGTAGGTACCATCGATGATGCTATTGAAAAAGGTAAGAAACTGCTGGCACAGGCCCAGGGTTAATTAATCAACAACTATTAGTATGAACTTAGAGATATTAACTCCGGAAAAAAAGCTTTTCAGCGGCGAAGTGTATGGTGTACAGTTGCCCGGTATTACCGGTTTGTTTGAAGTGTTGGACAAACATGCCCCGCTGGTGAGTGCTTTAAAGGCCGGCCGCGTAAAGGTGTTGAAAGATAAAAGCAATCATTTGGCTTTTTATGATATTCAAAGCGGGTTTGTGGAGGTGTTGAATAATAAGACGACAGTTTTAGTAGAAGGCGCCACGAACGCATAAATTATAACCGCCCAAAGAAGTGAGGCCGGTCTCTTTGGGACCGGCCTCTTATTTTATACATTCGTTTCCTGCATCACAGGATTTGCCCACATGTCATAAAACGGCTGCTGGCTTTCTTTCCTGAACTGCCACAACCCGGTAATCCCTGCCGGCTGCAAAAATCTTTTCGCCCCTTCATCGGTAGTCAACAGCGCCGCTTCGTGCAGCATCAGGGGACGGTTTCCTACCAGCGACAGATCGCCCATCACCACGTTCAGCAACTGTGGCAATTCGTCCAGCCCGGTTTTACGCAATACCAAACCTGTTTTGGTGATGGCGCCGCCCTGTACCGCTATGCGGAATTTCAACAGGTCGAACACTTTGTAACCGCGGCCAACACGTTTGTGGCCGGTAAAAACAGGTCCCTGGCTTTCCAGTTTTATTGCCAGCGCAATCAGTAACATCGCCGGGCTGAGCATTAACAACAGCCAGGTAGCGATCGCCAGGTCCAGCGTTCTTTTGAAAAAAGAAGAGATATCGGCAAACAGCGGGAAACGCTTTTCCACCTTGCAGGTAGCCGGTTCGTATACACAACGCTGTTTTACCTTCTTCAAAAAATTTACTTTCTGTTGTAATTGCGCACCTGAAAATTCGGTGAGATATAAAATTTCATCAATATGGGTATACTGTTTCCAATCGGTTAGCTGTTCACGTGATACACCGGTGGCTTCCACGATCAATGGCATACCGGCCAGTATATTATACCCGGCTATAAAAGCATGCAATTCTTTTAACTTCTCCACACCCATTCCGGCTTCCGCAATGATCACATCAGGGATGGTAACATCATCAGTTTTTTTCAACAAACGTTTTAGCGTGATCATGGCATGATCGGCGGAGGAAGTGGAATAACCAAACTCGAAAAATTCTTTCAGCTTATCTATATGGCGCTTATTGGAACCGATATAGAAAAACTCGAGCTTTTTAACGGTACTTGGCTCCGCGGCCACCTTGTGGTGGGCAGGTAGGCTGTACCGTTGGTATGTTTTAATTAAAGTTTCTTTAGGTAAACGTATTTCCATAAATAGGTTTTAGGTTAATAGTTTCCGGTAGGGCCATAAGACCGGGTTTACTTTGTAACACTTGTTATATTCGTCTTGTTCAACAGGCGGCGCACCGTATCTGTTAATTCAAGTGGATTGAACGGTTTTGTGAAATAATCTGCAATACCATATTTCAGGCATTTGGCAGCCGTCGTATTCTTATCAAGCGCTGATAATACTATTATAGGAATATCCCGAAAGATGGCGCTGGATGTAAATTCCCCGATCAGTTCCCAGTCCTGCATATCGGGCAGTTGCGGGTCGGTAATGATCAGGTGAGGCAGGTTTTTTTGCGACAGCCAAAACATGGCCGAACAGCCATCGGGGGCTGTAACTACGTGATACTCTTTCCCCAGCACCGTTTGCAATAGGAACCGCATAGCCTTGCTGTCGTCGATTGCCAGTATAGTTAGTTTCATGGGTGAATACGTTGGGTTAAACTACGGTTTTCGATAGGTCCAGCGATTCACAGGTATTAGGGGAATAATATGAAAAAAACCATGCCGCGGTCGTATACAGATCGACGAGCGCGCTACAAATAATGGCTTCCAGGATTGTTAGATTAACAGTTTCTTCGGATGTTAACCAGGTTGGGGGGAATTTCTAAGGATTCGTGGTTCTTGGTAAGCTGTAAATGGATAATAAAATTAGTAACAAAGAATCATAAATCAAATAGGGGGCTTTGGGTAAACAAGCACGTTTGTGTATAAACTACTTACACACTGTAGATTATAGAAATACATAGTTATCCACATGGGGTGGCGTGGGGTATCGCTGCGGAAAATGGCCGGGCCAATACAGTATCAATTTTTCACCGAAATTTGCGCCATGCAAAAGGAACTGATAGACCAATTCAAACAAATTACAGGCGAATCGTATGTGTTAACCGACCAGGAATCGTTAAACAATTACGGGCACGACGAAACAGAACACCTGTTGTTCCCGCCACAGGTAGTATTACGTCCACGTACAGCCCAGGAAATAAGCGCCATTCTAAAAATATGTAACCAGCATCGTATACCTGTTACGCCACGCGGCGGCGGTACGGGTCTCAGTGGCGGCGCCTTGCCCCACCTGGGCGGCGTACTCATCTCTACCGACCGTATGAATTCCATATTATCCATCGATGAAAGAAACGGCCAGGTAATCACCGAACCCGGTGTGATCACCGAAGTATTACAGGATGCCGTCAAAGAAAAAGGATTGTTTTACCCGCCCGATCCCAGCAGCCGCGGCTCCTGTTTTATCGGCGGCAATATATCGGCCAACAGCGGCGGACCCAAGGCGGTAAAATACGGCGTTGTAAAAGATTATGTACTGAACCTGGAAATGGTTTTGCCCACGGGCGAGATCATTTGGACGGGCGCCAATGTATTAAAGAATTCAACCGGGTATAATTTAACCCAATTGGTGGTGGGCAGCGAAGGCACCCTGGGTATTGTTACCAAAATTGTATTGCGCCTGATACCATTGCCCCTGCATGAACTGCTGATGCTGGTGCCGTTCAAATCGCTGGAAAAAGCGGGCGAGGCAGTGAGCGCAATATTCAGGGCCGGGTTTATGCCCAGCGGGCTGGAACTGGTGGAGGTGGATGCCTTAAAGATCGTGAGCCAGTTTGTAGACAGCCCGGTAGTGCCCGTAGGCGACGATATAGAGGCGCACCTGATCATTGAGGTAGACGGCAACCACCTGGAAACCCTCATGAACGAGATGGAATCTATTAATAACCTATTAACACAATTTGATGCGGGCGAAGTGTATTTTGCAGACGATGCCCAGCAAAAAGCCGAGTTGTGGAAGTTGCGCCGTCGGGTAGCCGAAGCGGTAAAAGTAGCGGGTTATACCATTGAAGAAGATACGGTAGTGCCCCGGGCCGAACTGCCGGCATTGATCAGAGGTGTAAAAGAGCTGGGCCGTACTTATAATTTTCATGCTGTTTGTTATGGACATGCCGGCGATGGCAACCTGCACATCCGTATCAGGAAAGAAGGGGTGGCCAACAGTATGGACGACCCGGAGGTGCAGGCCGGCATCAGGGCGCTTTTTGAACTGGTGCATACACTGGGTGGTACCATTAGTGGAGAACATGGAGTGGGATTGGTGCAAAAAAACTATCTTGACATCGTGTTTAATGAAACGCAGCTGCAACTGATGCGGGGCATTAAAAAAGTATTTGATCCTAACAATATATTGAACGCGGGAAAGATTTTTGATTAAAAAATCAATTATGAAAAAGTATTTGATAGCCGCCTGTTTATGTACACTCTTGGCCGCTGGCGCCTTTGCCCAGGATGAAAGGGAGGAGCCGGAACCGGAGAAAAAAGGCTTTGATAAATCGAAGCTGTTTTTTGGTGGTAATTTTGGTTTGGGTTTTGGTAATGTAAGTACATTGATCAATGTATCGCCGCAGATCGGCTATCGTTTCAACCGTTACCTGGCGGCAGGCGCCGGTGTAAACTTTATTTATTCCAGTTACCGCTACCGGTTTTCCAACCCCGAGTTTAAAGAACAGTTTGGCGTAGCGGGTCTAAATATTTTCGGCCGTGTATATCCCATCGACTTCCTGTTATTGCAGTTGCAACCTGAACTGAATTATACCTGGGGGAAATATAAGTTTTATGATGGCGGTCCCGATCAAAAACTCGACAGCAAATTTGTGCCTTCCTTAATTGGTGGGGCCGGGGCCGTGATCCCTGCGGGCCGGGGTGCATTCCTGGTAATGATAAATTACGACCTGTTGCAAAACGAGCGCAGTCCCTATGGCAACAGGGCCTTTTTTAACTTCGGTTACAATATGGGTTTTTAACTTATTTTATTGAAAATTTCAACAGGAGTATTACAGAAGATAATTCTTTCTTCTACCTCTTCATATAAAAATCCTTCCTTTTGCATTTGCAGCAAATGCAGTTTGAGGTGATTGTAGAAACCATCGGTATTGAGAACATAGATCTTTTTGTCGTGTATCTTCAACTGGTTCCAGGCAAGCATTTCAAACAGCTCGTCCAGCGTACCAAAACCGCCCGGCATTACTATAGCGGCATCGCACATTTCATACATCATTTTTTTACGCGTGTGCATATCGGGCACCACAAACAGTTCGGTGAGGCCATTGTGCTGGTGCTCGAATTCGGTCAATATTTTGGGAATAACACCCATCACACTGCCGCCATGTTCCAGCACGGCATTGGCTATGCTGGCCATCAGGCCCTTGTTGCCGCCTCCATACACCAGCCGCAGATTTAATACGGCAATGAGTTTGCCGAGTTCTGCAGCATGCTGCATAAATAACGGGTTCTGTCCGGTCTTCGATCCGCAAAAAACGACCACCGATTCTATTTTCATGTTGGTACCTTTCGAGGCAAGTTAATTTTATTATGAGCAAATGTGAAACACAATTTTATTATCTTCAGCCCCGTAATATATAACTATGTCTGCTTCCCTTCTTTTCTCCTTTGTTATCGGCTATTTTGTTTTGTTACTGGTAGTAGCGTGGGTCACATCCCGCAATTCAAATAACGATTCTTTTTTTATTGGTAACCGCAGTTCCAACTGGATGCTGGTGGCCTTCGGTATGGTGGGTACCTCACTCAGCGGCGTAACATTCGTATCCGTTCCCGGTACGGTGGGCGATTTTGCCGGTGCGGCAGCCGATGCCCCGCATAAGGCCTTTGCCTATTTCCAGGTGGTGATCGGGTATTTTTTTGGATACCTGATCGTAGCCTTTGTACTGCTGCCGCTGTATTACCGCATGAACCTTACTTCTATTTACAATTACCTGCAGCAACGTTTTGGAAAGGTGGCCTATAAAACAGGCGCCCTGTTCTTTATCATATCCCGTACCATTGGCGCTACGGCCCGTTTGTACCTGGTGATATTCGTATTACAGGAATTTATTCTAAAAAGTTTTGGTGTTCCGTTTATCGTTACAGCCTTTGTGATCCTGTTAATGATATTGTTGTATACGTTCGAAGGCGGTGTAAAAACCATCGTGTATACCGATACCCTGCAAACAACGTTGATGCTGGCAGGGCTTATTGTGTCGGTGATCTATATTCTTAATAATCTTGATCTGTCGTTTGGCCAGGCTATGAGCACGCTGGGCGGTAAAGGCTATACGTCTATTTTTAATACCGATGTAAACAGCAAAGGATTTTTTCTAAAGCAGATCATAGGAGGCGCCTTTATCACCATCTCCATGTTTGGCCTCGACCAGGAGATGATGCAAAAAAACATCAGCGTAAAAACCCTGAAAGATTCACAGAAGAACATGGTGACCTTTAACCTGGTAAGCGCCGGTGTGAATTTCCTGTTCCTGTTACTGGGCGGCCTCTTGTATTTGTATGCCCTGAACAATGGCGCCGAGTATACACAGGTTACAGGCGCCGATGGCAGCGCAAAATGGCAAATGGTGATGGACAATAAAAACATCATTGGCGATACCCTGTTCCCCACTATGGCCCTGCACTATATGCCGCAGGCCATCAGCATCATATTTATTATTGCGTTGATCTCGGCCCTGTTCCCCAGCGCGGATGGCGCCCTGACTGCGCTTACTTCTTCTTTTTGTATCGATATACTGGGACTAAAGCGCCGCGACAACCTGACAGAAGCGCAACGCAAAAAGACCAGGCTTACCGTGCATCTTTCTTTTTCGATCATATTCCTCATATGTATTATGGTGTTCGAATACATCGGCAGCCGTTCCATCATCGATAAGATACTGGACCTGGCGGGATATACATACGGACCATTGCTGGGCCTGTTTGCATTTGGTATTTTATCGAAACGGCAATTACCCGAAACCGGCGGTATAACAGTGATTTGTTTAACAGCGCCGGTGTTGTCGTATATATTGAGTATGTATTCGGCGCAATGGTTTGGCGGTTATCAAATTGGGATCGAGTTGCTGATCATAAACGGGATCTTCACCTACCTGGGGTTGTTAAGCATATCAAAAAAACCGGCACTCGCGAACTAAAAACCTGTTTTCTCCGTTTTTAATTCATCGATGCCCAACACTGCGGGCATTATGCGAAGAAGCGCTCCCACGATATTCAATATAGCTGGAGTGATTAGTCTGAGGTCGGGAGGCCATTTTTTTGAAGGTGAATGGTGAATGGATTTTTCTGAACTCCCGACCAAGGACTATTCCAGGTCAGCCAATTTCCCGTCTCCTCCAGTATCTTTGCATAAAATAATTCATTGGAACTCATCAACGAACTGGCCCAGGCCTATGCGGGGCAATATTCGTCGGCCGAGGACAGCCTGCTGCAGGAAGTGGCCGCTGCCACGCAGGCCAGCCATCCCCATGCCCATATGCTCAGCGGGCATGTGCAGGGCAAATTCCTGGAACTCATCAGTTGTATCATGCAGCCCCACCGCATATTGGAAATAGGCGCCTTTACCGGGTACAGCGCCCTTTGTCTTGCTAAAGGCTTGTTAAAAGATGGTAAATTACATACCATCGAGCTGCGGGAGGAGGATGCCTCGGTAGCCCGGGCAAATTTCAGTAGGTCAAATGCAGCGGGTAAGATAATTTTGCACACTGGAAATGCGTTAAACATTGTCCCCGGGTTAAACGAAACCTGGGACCTGGTATTCATAGATGCCGACAAGGTGAATTACACCGAATATTACAAGCTGGTATTGCCGCAGGTGCGTTCAGGGGGATTGATCATTGCCGACAATGTGTTTTTCCATGGCGACGTATTGAAGCAACCGGTAACCGGCAAAAACGGGAAGGCCATACAGGCGTTCAACGAGTATGTGAAGCAGGATGAAACCGTGGAGAAAGTGATGCTCACGATCAGGGACGGATTACTATTAATTCGAAAAAAATAAACAATAATGCTGTTGAAACGATTACTGGTTGCAGTATTTCCATTATTGGCCGTGCAAGGACTGGTGGGACAATATAATAGTGATGTCATTGACTATATAAACACCTATAAAGAACTGGCTATCAGCGAAATGCAGCGAAGCGGCGTGCCTGCTTCAATTACCCTGGCACAGGGCATTCACGAAACCATGGCCGGTAAAAGCGACCTGGTGCTGAAAAGCAGGAACCATTTTGGCATCAAATGCAAAACCAGTTGGACGGGTGGCAAGGTATACCACGACGACGATGCCCGGGGCGAATGTTTCCGCGCCTATGCCACAGCCGAGGAATCCTACGCCGATCATTCCGATTTCCTGCGTAAGAATGGCCGCTATGCCTTTCTTTTCGACTACGATCCCACCGATTACAACAAGTGGGCCTATGGCCTGAAAAAAGCCGGTTATGCCACCAACAATCGCTATCCCCAGATATTGATCAAATACATTGAAGATTATAACCTGCAGCAGTATACACTTATTGCCATGGGCAAATTGCAGCCGAAGGATGAGATACTCGCCGGTAATGGCAAACCGGTAAGCGATATGGCCATTTCGAATGGCGTAGCTATCCGCGAGATCCCGGTTACCATCGCGCCGCCCAAACCCACCATGAACTATCCTTCGGGAGAGTTCAGGATCAATGAAACCAAGGTGATATATGCAAAGGCCGGTACCGCCCTGTTATCGATAGCCCAGCAATACAATATCGGGTTGAAACGCCTGATCGATTTCAACGATATGAAGGAAGAAGATGTGTTGAAACAGGACCAGTTGATTTACCTGCAACGCAAACGCAAAGTGGGCGCCTCTGAATTTCATGTGGTGCAGGCGGGCGAAACCCTGTACGACATTTGTCAAACCGAGGCCATACGTCTCGAAAGCCTGCTGGCTTATAATCACCTGGAAGGGCAGCTGACGCCCGCTGTTGGTGAAAAACTGTACCTGCATAGCAAGGCCCCGGCCCGTCCGCGGCTGGCACAGGATGTAGCTGTAGCAGCACCTGCCAAACCCGAAATGAGTTTTAACCAGATCACGCCGGCCAATTCATCGGCCATAAGTGCAACCACCCATATTGTTCGTGGTAAAGAAACTTTGTATAGTATTGCCAAAAGATACGGCACAACGATAGAGCAGATCAGGGAATGGAATAATCTGACAGGCTATGACCTGAAGGCCGGGCAGGAACTGGTTATATACAAAAACTAACTCATGGGCGATATTCGTGTACACGACAAACATTTCGAACCATACCTGAACGCTGCTGCCATTGGCAAACGTATTAAAGAAATAGCTGCAGAACTGAACCGTGACTATGCCAGCAAGCGGCCCCTGTTTATTGCGATACTGAATGGCTCTTTTATGTTTGCCTCCGACCTGTTCAAAGAGCTGACCATCGATGCCGAGATCTGTTTTATTAAACTGGCATCTTATAAAGGCACCAAATCCACAGGTCATGTAATTACGGCAATAGGACTGGATATGGATCTGTTTGGCAGGGATGTGGTGATTGTAGAAGACATTGTAGATACCGGAAAAACACTCAGCGAATTCCTGCCCCAGTTGCAACACCAGCAACCCGCCTCCATGAAGATTGTAGCGCTGCTGCACAAACCAGAAGCAACGGTTTTCCCGATCACGATAGATTACCTTGGATTTTCGATCCCAAACAAATTTGTAGTAGGTTATGGATTGGACTACGACGGCCTGGGAAGAAACATACCTGAGATTCTCAAGCTGGTTGAATAACCTGCAACGTACCAAACCCTTTACTCAACGCAACGTTGAAGACTGCTTCTGCCATATTATCCCTTGTCCTGCTCTTTTTGTCTGCACATAGCCAATATTATGTGCGGGGAGAGATCAGGGATGAAATGAACAACCCGTTATCGAATGCCCGTATACTGCTGCATTCCACGGGTTATGTGTATGCCTCCGGCAGTACCGGCACCTTTGGCATCATGACGCAAAACAAGGTAGATTCGTTCACCATTTCACTCGAAGGGTATCACACATTGTCCATACGCCTGGAGGCTTCACGCTTTCATACACTGGTGTTGAAATTGCAGGCCACCTCGGCCAGGCTGCATAAGAACCGGTTACTATCGCTCACGCGTAACCTGACGCCGGAGGACCGTAACAAATGGTCGGTAGGGCATGAAACCTATAATACCCTGCTGGAAAATGATTTTGTTCCGGCACTGAAATATCCCGAAACCGGTTTTGCCATCAATACCGACAAGGCTTCGTATAGCAATGTGCGCCGTTTTCTGAATATGAATACCACCGTGCCGCCCGATGCGGTGCGTACCGAGGAACTGCTGAACTATTTTAACTTCGGTTATAACGCACCACCGGCAGATAGTGTGTTCGGCTTTCAGTCGTATTTGTCAGACTGCCCCTGGAATGCAGAAAATCAATTGCTGGCCCTGCGTATTTCGGCGCGTAAAATAGACCCCGAAAAAATACCGCCCAGCAACCTGGTATTTTTGATCGATGTATCGGGTTCGATGGATATGCCCAACCGCCTTCCTTTGCTCAAATCGGCCTTTAAATTACTGGTAAATAACCTGCGCGATCAGGATACCGTGTCTATTGTGGTGTATGGCAGCACCGTGGGTATTTGGTTACAGCCCACCAGCGGAAAAGAAAAAGACAAGATCCGCAAATCGATCGAAGAGTTGTATCCCGGTGGCAGCACACCCGGCGCCAGCGGAATCAAAACCGCCTTTAACCTGGCCAAAAACAAGTTCATAACCGGTGGTAACAACCGCGTAATACTCGCTACCGATGGGGATTTTAACATCGGGCAAAGCAGTGAGGAAGAGTTGGAGAAACTGATTGCCCAGCACCAGCAATGGGGCATTTACTTAACCTGCCTGGGCGTAGGTATGGGTAATTATAAAGATTCCAAACTGGAAGTGCTGGCCAAAAAAGGCAATGGCAACTTTGCTTACCTCGATACCGAAAATGAAGCGGAGAAGGTGCTGGTTAAAGAGCTTACACAAACCCTGTACAGTGTGGCCGATGATGCTTTCCTGAACATCCGGTTCAATCCCGAACTGGTGAAACAGTACCGGTTGATCGGTTTCGACAACAAACAAAAAGCATTGGTAGATTCGGCGAATGATGTAAACGGGGGAGAAGTAGGATCGGGACATTCCATTATGGCCCTGTTCGAGATCAACCCGGTACATGCGGCGGCAAAGGGCGAACTGGGAAATGTGACCGTCTATTACAAACTGCCCAACGATACCCTGCAACACACTACACAATATACCTGTACCGGCGATACCACGCCTTTTTACAAGTTACCATCCTGTTACCGTTTTGCTTCTTCGGTGGTGATGTTTGCCGCTTTGTTGAAAAACTCGAAATACGCACGTAACTATAACTTCAACGACGTTATGCGCCTGGCGGTAGACAGCCGTAATCCCGATGATGCCATTCAGCAGGAGTTTATATCGATGATAGAAAAGGCGCGGAAGATCTATGCCAGGATGATGCGTAAACGCAGACCATAAATACGAAGCCAGGGCCTGATGGGGCCCTGGCTTCGTGGAAGATGCTGATCTATTCAATCAGGAAAACATCTCCCTTACTTTATCAAAAAAGCTTTTATCCGACTTTTCGGGTTGCGGCTTGAAATTCGGTGAATCGTTCAGTTTTTCCAGCATGGCCCTTTCTTCGGCCGACAGATGCTGGGGCGTCCACACATTTACATAGATCAGCTGGTCGCCTTTTTCATATGAATTTACACCCGGGAAACCCTTGCCTTTGAGGCGGAATATCTTGCCGCTTTGGGTGCCTGCCGGTATTTTTATTTTAGCCCGTCCATCGATGGTGGGCACTTCTACCGTGGTACCAAACGACGCATCGGGGAAGGTGATATACAGCTCGTAGGCCACATTCAGGCCATCGCGGTGTAATTCTTTGTGTGCTTCTTCTTCTATCAATACGATCAGGTCGCCGGGAGGGCCGCCGCGTTCACCGGCATTGCCTTTTCCGCCCAGGCTCAGCTGCATGCCTTCGCCTACGCCGGCGGGAATTTCCAGTGTAACGGTTTCTTCGCCATACACCCTTCCTTCGCCTTTACACGATGTACATTTGGCGGTTACTACCGAGCCTTCGCCATTACAGGTAGGGCAGGTGGTAACGGTTTGCATTTGACCCAGGAAGGTATTTTGTACGCGTCTAACCTGGCCGCTGCCACCGCAGGTGCCGCAGGTTTGCACGCTGCCCCTGTCTTTGGCGCCGCTGCCCGAACAGGTAGAACATACCACATGCTTTTTCACCTTTACCTGTTTGGTAACGCCCCGGGCCATCTCCTCGTAGTTCAACTTGATCTTGATGCGCAGGTTGCTGCCCCGAACTCCGCGGTAACGCTGACCGCCGCCGCCCCTGCGGCCGCCGCCAAAAAAGTTACCGAAAATATCATCGCCGAAGATATCTCCAAACTGGCTGAAGATATCATCCATATTTACGTTTTGTCCGCCAAAACCACGGCCATTGCCCGACAATCCGGCATGCCCGAAACGGTCGTACTGAGCCCTTTTATCGGCATCGCTCAACACCTCGTAGGCTTCGGCGGCCTCCTTGAACTTTTCTTCCGCTGCCTTATCGCCCGGGTTACGGTCGGGGTGATACTGCATCGCTACTTTGCGGTAGGCCTTCTTGATTTCGTCCTGCGAAGCTCCCTTCGATACCCCCAGTATTTCGTAATAATCTCGTTTCGTAGACATTGTATTCTTTTAATTATTTACCAACGACTACCTTGGCAAATCGTATGATTTTGTCGTTCAGATAATAACCTTTCACAATTTCATCCACCACTTTGCCCTTCAGGTCATCTGTTGGGGCGGGAATTTCCGTAATAGCCTCGTGTTTGTCAGGATCGAACTCAGTACCAATGGCTTGCATGGGTTGTACACCCTTTGCCTGCAGGGTGCTCCTGAACTTGTTGAAAACCAATTGCACTCCCTCCTTGATGAGGTTGGCCTCATCGCTGGTCTGCATTTGTTTTTCGGCACGGTCGCAATCGTCCAGCACTTCCAGCAGCGAAATAATTACTTCCTTGCCGGCGGTTTGTATCATTTCGATGCGCTCTTTGGCCGTACGTTTTCTAAAGTTCTCAAATTCAGCCACCTGGCGCAGGTATTTATCCTTCAGCTCCTGAATTTCGGATTTCAGTTTTTCCACTTCATCCTCACTGGCAACCGGTTCGTTCAGGTGCGAACTACCGCTGATGCTTTCATCGGTATTGATGTCCATCGCCGGATCGGTGCGGTTGTCTTTTTCGTTTTCGGTGTCTGACATAACTCGGTCTTGCGTATTTTTCTCTTTCATAACTGCAAAATTGACTGCCTGGCCTGCTGTAACCAGTCATTTGTAAATTCCTGACCAGCCAGCGGCCTAAAAATACATGTTTTCGCTGGCAAAGCTACATTAGTCAAACATTTTGCCAATGGGGCGAAGCAGGTCAAATTGGCGGGGGCACAAGGCATAAGGCACAAGGCACAAGGCATAAGGCATAAGGAATTCACCGATAATTTAGCATTGCTAAACGCGGCAGCTTCTTATGCCTTATGCCTTGTGCCTTATGCCTCATATACCCTACATTTGCGCGAATGACACAGGTAACGTTAAAAAGGAAGATCAGCCAGCGCGTGGCCAACGGGCATCCCTGGATCTTCGCAAATGAAGTGAATGAAGTAGACGGCGCCGTTGACCCCGGTGATATTGTAGAAGTATATTCACACGATAAAAAATTTATCGGCAAGGGTTATATCAACCCGCGCTCGCAAATACTGGTACGCCTGCTTACCCGCAAAAAGGAAGATACCGTTGACGATGATTTTTTTTACAGGCGACTGCTCGAAGCGTGGCAATACCGCCAGCAATTGGGTTATGTAGAAAACTGCCGCCTGGTATTTGGCGAGGCCGATTACCTGCCGCAGCTCATCATCGATAAGTTCAACGATTATTTTGTGATACAAACCCTGGCCCTGGGTATCGATATGTGGAAGCCGGCGATTGTGGCGGCGATCAATAAGATATTTCAACCCAAGGGCATTTACGAACGCAACGATGTGCCTGTTCGTGAGCTGGAAGGGCTGAGCCAGCACAAAGGCTTTTTGTCGGAACCATTCGATACAAAGATCACCATCCAGGAAAACGGCTTGCAGTTTTATGTAGATGTGGAGAACGGGCAAAAGACCGGGTATTTCCTGGACCAGCAGGATAACCGCCGCGCCATTCAGCATATTGTAAAGGGCGCCGATGTACTGGGTGCTTTTACCTATACCGGCACCTTTGAAATTCATGCGTCGCATTATGGCGCGAAATCGGTATTGGGATTGGATATATCGGAGAATGCCGTGGCCCAGGCCAACCGCAATGCCGCCCTGAATGGGGTGGAAGGTATTTGCCGGTTTGAATGTATGAATGCCTTTGATGTGTTGAAGGTGTGGGCAAAGGAAGGCAGGCAGTATGATGTGGTGATGCTGGACCCACCCTCGTTTACAAAGACCAGGGAGAATATACAAAAAGCGATCACGGGATATAAAGAGATCAACCTGCGTGGAATGAAACTGGTGCGGCCGGGAGGGTTTTTGGTAACGTCGAGTTGTACCAACCTGGTGCAGCCCGATCTGTTTATGGAGATCATCCAGATGGCCGCCAGGGATGCGAGGAGGCGGTTAAGACAGGTGACGTTTCAGACGCAAAGTGCGGATCATCCGATCATTCATGGATGGGAGAATACACATTATCTGAAGTTTTTGGTGGTGCAGGTGTTATAGGCGAAAACCTTCGGGATTACATTATTTCGATACCTGGAATTTGCCCGAATCCACCACCTTGCCACTCTTATCTTTCAATTGGAAAATATACATGCCCCGGTAAAAATCATTCAGGTTTACGGTAGTCTTGGGCGTTACCTTGGTAACCTCCTGTACTTTTTTACCGATGAAGTTGTAGATCTGTAGATTATAAGTTTGATTATCGCCCTGTTGTAAATCGAATGTAATATAAGAGGTGGCGGGGTTGGGATAAAACTTAACGATCTTGGCGGACGGTTCTTTCCTGTCCGGGACCGGTGATCGATCCTGGCTTTTAGCCTCTGTGAACGCCAATAAAAGGATAGTGGATAATGCGTAAAAAATCTTCATGCACGATGATATTTTACAGTTTAGGTCCAAAATAATTCCTTTTAATCAAATTTACAACTTTGTTGGCAATAATAGGGCCATATATAGGGTGTTCACCTATCTTTCTTTACTCACATTTGCCTAATAATCAATTTCTTACCTAGTGGTTGTCAATTGATTGCCGTTAGTGCGGCCTGGATGGCCTCAAAATCGGGCATCTGGCCGGGATTTTCCTGCACCGCCGCATACTGCACCACCCCCTCCCGGTTTATCACAAAGGCCGATCTTTTGGATACGCCTTTCATATTATAATTAAATTCCTCATGTAAAGAACCGTAGCTGGCCGATACTTCTTTGTTGAAGTCGCTCAGCAGGGGAAAGTTCAACCGCTGGTCTTCCCTGAACTTAGCCAGCGTATACAACGAATCCACGCTGATGCCAAAAACCTCGGCATCTACATTGTTGAACCGGGCGATATTGTCCCTCACTTCGCACATTTCTTTGGTGCATACGCTGCTAAAGGCAAATGGGAAAAACAGCAGCACTACTTTCTTTCCCCTGTAATCGTGTAAACTTATTTTTTGTTTGTCCGAATCGTATAAGGTAAAATCCGGCGCTGGTTGTCCTGTCTGTACGGCCATAAAATGAAGTATGAAGTATGAAGTAGGAAGTAAGAAGTATGCGGTAAGTGGTATTTCCTACCTCCTACCTCCTACCTCCTACCTCCTGCTTCTTAATTAGTCGCCAATGCTAATATATTTTTCTGTAACTCAATATACCTTTTATAAAACCTGCGCAATGGTTCATACTGCGGGTCGCGTACATTACTGGCAGCAGTGCCATTGCCCACGGTTACATATTGTATCAGCATATCGTGTTCAAAGAAAAACACTTCGCCATGTTTGATCTCATCTTCATAATAGGATAAAAATGCGGTTTCGTATAATTCCATGCATATCAACCGGCCCTTGTGTAAATAATAGGTTTCGGTAAATTCCAGCGAATCGATGCGGTATCGTACTTCGAATACGATTACGTTGCCATTTTGCATGGTATAATACCAGCTTTCTTTTAACGGCTCATCTTTACGCAGGATCTTGTTCAGGTAAAATGCGCGTTGCGATTTGAGTGAAAGACTGTCGGTGGTGTGAATGATCTGGTCGATATTCATTCGCCAGTCGTACCGGCTTTGTGAGAATGCGCCTGAAGTAATGAACAACAGGATGATGATGAATAGCACTTTTACCATCCGTTGGGGTGGGAGCCAACGGCTGCGAATCGGTATGGCTGCCAGGATTCTCATGTTAAATAAATTTAGGTTTTATCTGCGAATTTGTAAATAGCCAACCTTATATATTACGAAGGGTAACAGCAGTTTTCCGGGAAAGGAAATTGGTTGCGAGACGATTTGGTTCCTGAGGTAAAAAGGGAGATTCCAGGTATGGATTATTTGATAAGCAGTTATGGTTGGCATTCGCTGTCCTGGCTTGCTTATTACCTTGAGTCCTGTAAGGAGCTGCGCGGACTCTGGCCGGAAACAGTTGAATTATACGCGTATAATCAGCCTTACCAAATTTATTGAATTTAGGTCCTATTTTAAAATTATTATGTCAACATGTACACCTGCCGCCGGGTAGTAAAAAGTCTGCTGGATGTATACAGGGACTGGTAGGGTTGCCATGTCCGGGATACTCCTTTGTATTCTGCAAAAGTTATTCCTCTTTAAATTTACAACTATCGTTTTGGTGTTTTTTCAGCTGCCGCATTTTTATTTTTGGATGCAGTGCACTGGAAGTCAAAGCCGCCCAAACCAAAAATTTTTTTCCTGCTCCCAGGCCTTCTGTTTCAATTCGAAAAACCACGGTTCCAGGTTGCCTGAACAACCGCATACAGGCGCCGGCAATTTTTGAGGAACGAGTTTATAAACCGTTTGAAGATTGGGGAATGGATTACCTGATTGTTAATTACTCCATGGCATCCCATGCTGCCGGAGCTTAAAACTTTATATTCGTGCAAAACTTTGCCTGTCATGACCCAACCAAAAAACAAAAGCCGCCGGCATTTCCTGCAATCCGTAGCCGGCGCGGGTGGCGCCACACTGGCCGCCGGCTTATTACCCTTCGGCGCCCGGGCCGGCTCGCCGCTGTATGAACCTGCCGATCCCAAAGCGGGACATGTATTTATGTCGCTGCCTTACCTGCAAAACCCTGCCGCCGATTCGATGGTGGTGATGTGGATCACCAATTTGTTGTGTTATAGCTGGGTGGAATATGGCGAAACGGCTTCACTGGGACAAAAAGCGCACAGCGTTACCAATGGCATTGTAGATGCTTACAACCGTATCAACCGCATCAAACTAAACGGGTTGAAACCGGGTACCAACTATTTCTACCGCATTTGCAGTAAAGAGATCACCAGTTTCGAGCCCTATAAACTTGTTTACGGAAGTACCATTCAAAGCGAAGTGTACTCCTTTACCACGCCCGTACAAACCGCTTCGGAGATGAGCTGCCTGATATTGAATGATATCCACGACCGCCCACATTCCATTCCTTTCCTGGTAAACATGCACGACAATGCACCCTACGATTTTGTGTTCTTTAACGGTGATATTTTCGATTACCAGACCAACGAGCAACAGATCATCGACCATATGCTGCAACCCTGTACCAGCAGCTTTGCCACGGAGAAGCCTTTTTTATATGTAAGGGGCAATCACGAAACCAGGGGCAAATTCCGCGGCGACCTGGAACATTATTTTACCAACCCGCAGAGTGCGCAGTATTATTCCTTTACCTGGGGGCCGGTACATTTTACCGTATTGGATACCGGGGAGGATAAACCCGATGATACCCCGGTATACGCGGGGATCGTGGATTTTGACGCTTACCGCCTGGAACAGCAACGCTGGCTGCACGAGGTGATGCAAAGCAAGGCCTATAAAAAAGCGGCATTCAAAGTGGTACTCATGCATATACCGCCCTTTTATTCGGGCGACTGGCATGGCACCATGCATTGCCGCGAATTGTTCAACCCGGTATTTAACAAGTATAAGGTAGATATGGTGATCTCGGGCCATACCCATCGTTACGGTATACATAAACCGGTAAAGGGCGAGCACAACTATCCTATCATTATCGGCGGTGGTCCTAAGGAAGGGGCGCGTACGCTCACGCGGTTAACGGCCAATACAAAGAGCCTGTCTATTTCCATGTTGGATGATAGCAAAAAAGAGGTAGGGAGGTATGAAGTAGGAGGTAGGAAGTAGGAAGTAGGAAGTAGGAAGTAAGAGGTAAGAAGTAAGAAGATGCAGGAACTATCCTGCTTCTTACTTCCTGCTTCCTACTTCCTTCTTCTTCCTCAAAACTTAGGACAAAGCATCTTATACTCACTGCTGTTATCGCGCGATACAAACCCGATATACGACAACGACAACTCAAAACCGCCACGGCCCATACTGACGGTTTTGAGTTGTGATACGTTGATATCATAACTCGCCGCCAACGAAAAATTGCTCCAGTCTATTTTCACCACCGGTACCAGCGCATCTCTCCATCTTAAATACAAACCGCCGTGCAGGGTGTAGAGCGGGTCTTTTAAATCGTTGCCTACCTTATAGGAATACATGGCGCCGCCAATGGTTTCGTGATAGCTGCCCTGTGTGGAATGATCGGCCTGGAGGGTAAAAGCGGAATAATCATCGATGTTCAGCTTTACACCCACCGATGCCACATACTTGGGATTGATCTCGATAGTAGGATCGCGGTAAAATGAATTTTTGGGCCGGTTCAGGTGATGATAAGCGCCGCCCACAAACATGCTGTTTTGCTGGTTTTCGCCAAAGGTGGTATTGAAACTCATACCCACACTGGCATCCCAGGTGTTGAAGTAGGGCCTTGTAAAGTTTTCTCCTGTTGGAAGGGTGGGATCGAAACCGCCGCCATCAAATTGGTTGTCGGTAGTCATCTTGGTAACATCGATGCTTTTGCGTATCAATCCGCCCATAAAACCCAGCGCCAGATACATGGTTTTTTCATCGCTCAGCGATTTGTGATAGTTAAAGGCCGGCAGCAGATGGGTGGTGGTAAGCCCAACGGTGCCCGCTTTATCGAATACGGCCTGAAAGGCGGTAGTGATAAAATCGTTCCCCGAACCTACCGGCATCTTATATTCGGCATTTAGCGAACCGGTGCGGAATGCATTGGTGATGCTGTTCCACTGATCGCGGTACACGCCCTGTATACGATAATCGCCCGTAAATATCCCCGCCAGGGCAGGGTTGCGCAATAGGGGCGCTTCAAAGAATTGAGAGAAATGCACATCCTGTCCCTTCACCTGTAACAAAGAGATGAACAATATCAGGCCGGCAATAATTTTTTTTCTGAACAAGCCGGTTTCCATGTTTCACATTTTTTAATTATCGAATCAACGCCACATTGCCTTTCACCGGAATTACCTGCGAATTCTCGCACACGAATTCGATGATATAGATATATACATCCGGGCTGGCGGGTTTGCCTTTATAAGTGCCATCCCAGCCGCCGTTAGACGTTCGGTCATTGGCCATAAAATTCATCTTCTCAAATACCAACTGACCCCAGCGGTTAAAAATCTTCATACTATTGATCCTCGTTAAACCAACGCCCCTTGGCGCAAACACATCGTTTACACCATCGTTGTTGGGCGAGAAGGTATTGGGCAGGAAATAATTCAGGCCGCTGCACACCACGTTCACCGTAATTTCCTTTGTGTTGGGGCATCCATGAATATCTTCTACACGCACCCGGTAGGTAGTGGTTTGTTTGGGATTGGCATAAGGGTTAGGACAATCCAGGCAACTCAAATTCCTGTCGGGCGACCACCTGTAGGTGGCCACATCGTTGCCATAGGTCACGGGTAGGGTGATGCCGCTGCTTGCAGGGATGGTTGGATGGGTTTCAATGTTGATGTCGGGTACCGGCGGTACATGCAATTGTTTCGAGGTGCTGTCTGTACAACCCAGCGCATTGGTGGCTTTTGCATACAGCGTGTAGTCGCCCGCCACCGGGAACATCAGTGTAATATCCTTTGTATTGAACCGGGTGCTGCCCATTTGCCATTCCCAGGTAACCGTTGAGTCGGGGTGGGCCAGCAGGCCTTCAAAGCGGAATACATCATTTACACAGGCAATGGAATCGCCGCTGATACCGGGCCGCGGTGTGGCATAAACCCTGATAGTATCCGTGATGGTTTTGGTACAGCCCGTTTGGGTAGTCACCGTTTGTGAGGCGATAAAGGTGCCCGGCGTGGAATAAAAATGCACGGGATGCATCTCGGATGTGGTAGGAGAGCCATCTCCAAAATCCCAGATCCTGGTCACTACAGGATCGTTACCAATTGTATAGTTAGTAAAAACTACCGTACCTGTATCGCAGAAATTTTTCTTATTGATGCCAAACAAGGGTTCGGCGCCAATTACCCTGATGGTGGTGGGACCACCTACACTAATTTCACAGCCCTGTTTATCATATAAGATCAACGACGGGTTATAAAAAGCAGGCGACCTGTAAAAATGCTGGAAGGTAGTGGCCTGGCTGGTGTCGAAAGTGCCATCACCAAACAGGAATCTGAAACTAGTGGAAGGCGGCGTGGTGATCGAAAAATCAACCAGCAGCTCATTACAGGCATTGGTGGGGCTGTAATCCCAGGTAGTGGCCGTACGCGGGTTATACAGGTTTACCATCGTGCTTGCCGAATCGATACATCCTCCATAACCAATGATATATAATTTGGCCTCATAACTGCCAAAGTCGTTGTAAAAATGGGTTGGGTTTAATAACGACGAGGTGCTGCCATCGCCAAAATCCCAGTATAGCGAATCATAGTCCGTTCCGCGGAATGTAAACTTAGTTTCAATGGGCGGACAAATGGTAGTGGTATCCGTTACATCAAAAGCCGGCTTGGGTTTGATGGTGGTGATATAATTGGTGCGGGTGGCAGTATCTTCACAACCACCGCGGTCGCGTACTACAAGTTGTACGGAATAGCTTGCTTCGGAACCGCCATAGGTATGGGTGGGGTTCTGCAGCGTAGACGTTTGACCATCGCCAAAATTCCATTGGTAGGTAAGGCGTTCGCCTTCCGACGAATCGGTAAAGGCAACCGGCGATGTGGGGCAAATGGTGTCCAGTTTGGCGTAGAACCAGGCACGGGGCGCTCCAATAAAAACGGTATCATCCATGGTGGCGGTGCCGGTACAGCCGCGTGCATCCTGAACAGTCATTTTTACCACGTATTTACCGGTATCCGTATACAGGTGTGTAAATGGCGCGCTGGTAAAGGATTGCGATTGTCCGTCGCCAAAATCGATCGTCCAGTTGGTGAGCGGGCTGCCGTTGGGCGTTGTTTGGTCGTTGAAAGTAATTAATGTATTCGCACAACCACCTGGCGCATTGGCGGTGAAATCAACCACGGGGCTGGTGACGTTGATGGCGCCGGTTTTTGTATCTACACAACCGTTCCTGTCGGTAATACGAAGCGTAAAATTGTGCGTACCATTGCTTCTGAACCGTACTACCGTATCGCGGTCGCTGGAACCATAGGCGCCGCCATCGAACTGCCATTCATAAAGGTCAATGTTTTGCGGGTCGTTGGTAGAAGTAAAGGTGATGGGTGCATTGGCACAGGCCGGGTTAGCGCTGATGGTAAAATCGGGTTCCTCTCTCACGAGGTTTACACGATCGGTAAACACATGGGAGCAGCTTCCATTGGTTACTGTGAGTGTAACCGTATAAGAATCAAAGGTGCCGTAGGTATGTGTTGGTGATGCATCGGAAGAAAGCGGGCTTCCATCGCCAAAGTTCCAGGAATAGGTAACCGGTTCCGAAGGATCGATGATAGAGGCATTCGTAAACTGCACCTGTAATCCGCCACAGGCTACATTGGGCGTAAACCGGGCAATAGGCGGGCGTACCCGTATCGTTTGCCCGCTGCTGATAGCCGGACACCCATTGTTGGTTGCCGTTAACCGCACCACAAAGGTGCCTGTATCAACGAACAGATGGGTTGGATTTTGCAACGAAGACGTGGTGCCATCTCCAAAATCCCATCGCCAATCGCTAATGCCGGAAGCAGGTTGCGACTGATCGGTAAACTGCACCTGTTCCGATGCGCAAATATCATTGTCAGACATGGTAAAGTCCACGGTGGGCGGTGTGCCTACCTGCACGCCGCCAGGTATGGTGACGGTTTCGGTGCAGCCACCATTGGTGGTGATGGTAAGCGTTACATCGTAGGTACCGGGATTGTTGTAGGTATGCGATGGCGCCTGTAGGTTGCTGGTAGTACCATCGCCGAAATCCCAGTGCCACGATTGAACGCCATCCAGTGAATACACGCTGTCGTCGGGGTTCCAGGTAAAGGGAACACAGCCGCCGGTGGGTGCATTCTTTATAAATACTTTGGGTTTCTCAATTTTTACTACGGCCGGTTTGCTGATCCTGCCCTCGCATCCTTTGTTATCGGTGAACAATACACTTACTGCATAATTGCCTGCTGTATTGTAGGTGTGGTTTACGGGTGAACCGCTACCGGTACTGCCATCGCCAAAATTCCATTGCCAGTCTACGATGGGTGCGGGCGATGCATCGGTAAATGTAACCGTCAGCGGCGCCTGGCACGATACGGCGTTGGCGACCGTAAAATCAATATCAGGGCTGGGCCGCACATGAATGTTTTTTATCGCCGAATCGGCACAACCGGTATAGGTATTGTACAGTTTTACAGTATAATCACCCGGCGTGGCATATAATGCAGAATCGTTCAGGTGGGGCGATACGGCGCCATTACCAAAGTCCCATTGCACTGAATTGGGTACTGCAGAACTGCCATTCCTGAAAAATACTTTTTCATTCTGGCAAACCGTATCGGGTGCATCAATCGCCGTTTCGGGACCTTCCAGCACCACCTGTTTGGTAATGCTGCCCGAGCAGCCGAATTCGCTGGTGGCGGTTAAGGTAACATCGTAGGTGCCGTTGGCCTGGTAAGTGGTAGCGGGTTCGAAGGTGGTAGATGATTCACCATTTCCCAAAGTCCATTGAAAACTCATATCACCCGGGCCGCTGGTGAGGTTGGTGAATGTGATGGGATAAGGCGGCCGGCAACTGGCCGATGCATTGTAGCTGAACTCGGGTTTTACACCGCCCACTATACGGATATACCGGTTACGGGTTACGGTAGATTTGCAACCTGTGTTGCTGGTTACCGTGAGCGAAACATTGTAAAATCCTTCTTTATCGTAGGTTTTTTGCGGGTTTTGTTCGGTGGAACTTGTTCCATCGTCGAAATTCCATTGCCAGGCCACAATGCTGCCGCCGGCGGCGGTGCTGGCATCCTGGAAACGTACCGTAACCGGTACGCAGCCTGTGGTTAGGTTGGATGTAAAGGCGGCGCGTGGCGATGGATTGACCGTAATAAAATCTGTTTTGGTGATGCCCGTGGTGCCATCGTTGTTACGTACCACCAGGGTTACCGAATAAGTACCAGGTTGGGAAAAAGTAACAACGGGGTTTTGCACGGTAGACAGGGTGCCGTTCCCAAAATCCCAGTTCCACGACCGGGGATTGCCCGTAGTTTGATCGGTGAATTGCACCACCAAAGGTGCGCAGCCAGAAACCCGGTTGGCCGTAAACTCAGGTACCATGGTTTGAGCGAAGGCGCTGGCAGCCAATAGCAACATGAATGGTAAATAAAACCATGATCTTATAAGCATTCGCCGGTTACCCTTGCTAAAGCATAATAAAGGTATTTGGCTTTCACAAGGCAAAAGTCGAAGTTTACTCAAGTGCAAAAATTATTTTTGTGGTTTTTGGCTGCAGTTACATTCACACACTATCGTCTTTCCTGTTCATGCAAACCTTGTTCCCGCCACTTATATTCAAAATGTGCAAATATAAAATGGCAGGATCTATTACTCCTCAGGTAAATAATTTTCTTAACCAATTGTTGCGCAATTCGTTAATCTGGGTTTCCGGATATAAAATCAGAAGATAAGCGGTTTAATCGATAAGGTGGAGGGTGATAACAGATACGTATTATCGGTGTAAGCCGTTGGCGGCCATCATGGTTTTTTACGCAGGTGTAAAACGTTGATGCCTCCGGGTGTTTGCATTTCTGCTTTTACATAATCCCAGTAGCTGTCTTTGATCTTCCAAACACCGTTCAGCTTTTTCAGCGCATCGGTGGCGTCGGGGAATTGGGAAGTGATGGAAAAATTGGAAATATCATCTGCCCAGGTGCCATTGGTGATGGTGTTGCCTTTGGTGCTGGTTATGGTGCCGTTTTCATAAAACCGGAACTCATAAAATAAGAACTCACTGCTGATATTGGTGGCGCCTTCAAAAAACTGTTCAACGATCCATACACCACTGGTCATGGCGTCCATCATGATCTCACGCTTTTTGTCTTCAATGGCTTTTTTGCACGAGCATGTAGCAAACAGCATACAACATCCCGCAATGATCAGCGGTAAACGTTTTATCATAACCAGGCCTTAATTAGGTGCTAAAACTTGTAAATATCCCTGTATTTGTTGCGCAAATACCCGATAAAGTATTCTATGTTCAGGGTTTCTCCACAAATATCCTGGCACAGTTCTTCGCTGGTAAACCGGCGCCCTTTGATATGCACCTGGTTGCGAAGCCATTGTAATAACGCTGCTGTATCGCCTTTTCGTATATGGTTATCCAGTTTGCCCAGGGCCTTTTCGGCAAAGGCAAAAAACTGCGCACTGTAAAAACTGCCCAGGCTATAGGTGGGAAAATACCCGAAACTGCCATGGCTCCAGTGCACATCCTGTAAACAACCCTGTTTGTCGGATGGTATTTCTACGTTGAGGTATTGCCTGTAATGATCATTCCAGTATACTGGAATGTCTTTTACCGGCAGCGAACCTTCCAGCACCCGTTTTTCCAGTTCATAACGTATCATGACGTGGAAATGATAGGTGAGTTCATCCGCTTCTGTGCGTATCAGCGAAGGTTGAACTTTGTTGATGCCTTTGTAAAACTGTTCAAGCGATACCTTGTCCAGTTGTTTGGGGAAATATTGTTGCAGTACGGGCAGCCAGCGTTCGCACCAGGCTCTGCTTCGGCCCACATGATTTTCCCATAACCGCGATTGCGATTCATGGATGGTATACGAGGCCGGCTCGCCCAATGGCAATCCATACTGGTTCAGCGGCAATCCCTGTTCATACAATGCATGGCCTACTTCATGAATACAGCTCCAAACCATATTGCTGAGGTCGTTCTCATCAACACGCGTGGTGATGCGTACATCCTGGCTGTTGAAATTCACTGTGAAAGGATGTTCTGAAATATCCTGGCGGCCTGCTTCCAGATCATAACCCATTTCTTTGATCACCTGCATGCCGAATTTCCATTGGGTGTCTTTGTCGAAATGCTGTTGCAGGAAACTGTCATCGGCCGGTGGCTGGTTGCCGATGGCATTCAACAGGTCTTTCAGCGGTTGTTTGATGCTGTTGAATACATTGTCGAGCAGTTGCACGGTGGCGCCTTTGTCGTGATCGTCTAATAACGCGTTATATGGATGCTGTTCGTAGCCCAGCATATCGGCTTCCTGCTTTTTCAGTTCAACCAAACGGGCCAGGTCGGGTGCAAACAGCGAGAAATTATTGGTTTTGCGGGCTTCTATCCAACTGTGAAAACTTTTATTCACCGCTTCGGCCATTTCACGTACAAAGGAGGAGGTAAATTTTTTTTGTTTTGAATAATCCTGCCAGGTGAGCTCTACATTTCTTTTTTCGTCGGCGTTTAGCTGGTTGCCGGCCAGCAATTCCTGCAAACGGGCGCCCAGTTTATCGTCGGTAAAATGGCGGTGTGCAATTTCCGACAGGGTGGCTATCTGCTGTCCGCGAATGGCCGCGCCCTTGGGTGGCAAATAAGTTTCCTGGTCCCACTGCAACACAGCCGATGCATAACGCAGATCGGCAATGGTACGCATACTGTTCACATACTCTTCATACAGGACTTTGGCAGGTGTGTTTGTCATAATGGTTTGATTGAGCCAGCAAATATCGAGTATTCCGGGAAAATTGATCAGGATGAACAACCACGGCCGTTATCGCTTAAATATTCATTATAATTCGTTTTCTTTAACAAATCCTAGGCAAAAAATTGTGAATTTTAAGGCCGGAATGCCATTAATTTGTTAAAAAGAAACACAGCATATACCGATGATGTTTAAAATACCCGTCCGCCTGGTTGTTATTTTAGCGATTGCTTTTACGGCTTTTCCTGCCCGCTCCCAGCAGATCGACTCGATGATCAACGTGTACGGCGAAAAATTCCCCCACGAAAAAGTGTATGTCCAGTTTGATAAACCCGCATACAATACCGGCGAAACGATTTGGTTCAAGGCCTACCTGTTTGCCGGTATCATGCCATCGGGTGTGAGCAGGAATTTTTATGCCGAGCTGGTCGATCCCAATGGTAAGGTGTTGCAGCAAAAGGTTATGCCTGTGTATGAAGGCTCATCGGCCGGATTTTTTGATATACCCGAGTCGATGAACAATTCCACCCTGGTATTCCGCGCTTATACTACCTGGATGCTGAATTTCGATTCGGCCTTCCTGTTTACAAAAACCATACGCATTTTAAATAAAACGGCTGCTGCTTCGGCAACAGCTGCTGCTTCCGGCGCCGCCAAACCGGCCACCGGTACTTCGGCTTCCAAATCAGCCGGCGCATCGGCTGCCAGGCCAGCCACCAACCTGCGCTTTTTCCCTGAGGGTGGCGAACTGGTAAGCGGCCTGGAATCGGTAGTGGCATTCAAGGCTACCGATCAATATGGTTTGCCGGTTTCGGTAAGTGGTTTAATAAAGGACAATACCGGCGCCGATGTGGCGCCCTTTCAAAGCACACACGACGGTATGGGCCGTTTCGTGCTGGAACCGCAGCCCGGCAAAACCTATACGGCCGAATGGACCGACGAGAACAAACAAACCTATAAAACGCCGCTCCCGCCGGTAAAAAAAACCGGGGTGGTTTTACAAACCCTGCAGGCCAACAACCGGCAGTCGTTTATCATTCGCCGGTCGCAGGATGCGCCGGCCAATTTAAAAACCCTGTATATACTGGGTTATTTTAACCAGCAGGTGGTGTATAAGGCCAGGCTGAATATGTCGGAAAGTTTTATGGTGAGCGGCTCTATTCCGCTGGATGGCATACCCACCGGTATATTGCAATTAACGCTGTTCGATGGCGACTGGAAACCACAGGCAGAACGCATTGCCTTTGTAAACAAAGACGATTATTTCTTTTCCACCAAACTGGTGCCTGCATTGGTGAACACACAAAAACGCGGCAAAAATATCCTGGTGATAGACGTACCCGATACCTTGCGTACCAACCTGAGTATTTCCATTACTGATGAAGGCGTAAGTAAAACGGATCCCGATGCAGACAATATCGTTTCGCATCTGCTGCTGGGCAGTGACCTGCGCGGTTATGTGCACAATCCATATTACTATTTCACCGGTAACGACGATACATTGAAGGCGCATCTCGACCTGGTGATGATGACCAACGGCTGGCGCCGTTACAAATGGGATGATCTGGCGGCCGGTCTGCTGCCCCAGATCAAATTCCCCCGCGACAATTATTTATCACTCAACGCCACGCTCACCGGTTTGCTGCCCAGCCAGATACCCAGGAACACCCAGTTGAATGTGTTCCTCGAAGGCAAGGATTCGTCGCGGCAGTTGTTTATGCTTACCATGGATTCGGCCGGCAAGTTCAAGGAAGACGGGTTGGTGTTCTTCGATACCATGAAAGTGTTTTACCAGTTTAATAATAACAAAACCCTGGGCACCAAGGCCGTGGTAAATTTCACCAATGGCACCTACAAAAGCGCCGGTACGGTAAAACCCGATAGCAGCTGGCGTGTACCGATGCCCATCGATACCAGTATATTGAACAGGGGCAAGTATTTTGCTTCCGAAGCGGTGCGCATAAAACCGGAAATCGAAAAGAAAGTCAAAACACTGGAAGCGGTGACGGTAAAGGCGCGCACCAAATCGAAACAGCAGATCATGGATGAGCGATATACCAGCGGGTTCTTTTCCGGTGGCGACGCGGTTTCTTTTGACCTTACCGATGACCCGGCCGCCCTGGGCGCCATGAATATATTTACCTACCTGCAGGGACGTGTGGCCGGTTTGCAGATCACGGCCGGTGGCGGAGCAGGGGGGACCCAGTTGAGCTGGCGCGGCGCCCGGCCCGCATTGTTCCTGAATGAAATGCCGGTAGATGTATCACAGATCGAAAACATACCTGTTGCGGATATCGCCTATGTAAAAGCCTTCCGCCCGCCTTTTTTCGGCGCTACCGGTGGCGGTGCAGGCGGCGCTATTGCCATCTACACCAAAAAAGGCGGCGAAACCTCCTCGCAGAATACAGATTTTGTAGGGCTCGACAAAGCCAAACTGATGGGGTATGCGGCGCCCAAAGAATTTTATTCTCCCGATTACAGCAAGGATAATCCAATGAACGATGTGCCCGATATACGCACTACCCTGTACTGGTCGCCTTATATTCTTACCGATAAAAGTTCAAGAAAGGTAACGCTTACCTTCTACAACAACGATGTGTCGAAAAAATTGCGCGTGGTGATTGAAGGCATGAATGAATACGGCCAGCTTACGCGTGTTGAAAAGATACTCGACTAACGAATCATGGGTGTTCCAGCACCGTAATGGTTTTATCAGGTATATGACCCTGAATTTTGGTGGAATCCTCGGGTTCCTGTGGCAGCCTGCTGTTATAAGTGATCACAAATTGCGGGTATATCTTCATCATGGGCGCCTGGAAGGCCAGGGCATCGCCTTTTTGTGGTTGTAAAAGAGCATCGATCAAAAAGGTGTCGCTGTTTTGCGGTTGTATCTGGAAGTTGAGTTTGTACGATAACCGGGGATTGGTTTTCTTTAACTCCAGGTCGTAAAAATATTTATCATCGTAAGTGAGGTACAGGTTTACCGATGTGTCTAATGGTTCCAGGCGGTTTTTGGCATTTCCTTCGGCCACCAGTTTAAGCGGGGTGCTGTCTTGCTGCATCCATACACTGTCCAGGTACATCACCTCGGTAGGCTTTTTTGCAACATATACCTTTAGTTTCTGCACGATGGAATCGGGCGTATTTTCAAATACGATGCTATCATGATCGATCGGGTCGGCTTTTTGGGTAAAGTAAAAATACATGCCCACGCCAATTACAACCATGATGATTAATATGATCCAGGTTCCCCGCATTGTTAGGTCATTTTAACAGATTAAAGTAGTAAATACTTGCAATTGTTATGCCTTGTTGGCACTAAAAAATTTTGTAAATCACTTTATGAAGCCGTTATCTTTGATAACCACCATCTATTGAATCATGCAAATTGCCGATATCATTACCTACCTGGAAACCAAGGCGCCTCCAACGTTACAGGAGAGCTATGATAATGCTGGTTTGCTCACCGGTGATGCCGGGTGCACCTGTACCGGCATCATCTGCAGCCTGGATGCTACCGAGGAAGTGATTGATGAGGCCATCGAAAAAGGGTGCAACCTGGTGGTATCGCATCATCCTATCATCTTTGGCGGTTTGAAAAAGATCAACGGTAAAAATTATGTAGAAAGGGCCGTGATCAAAGCCGTCAAAAACGACATTGCCCTCTACGCCATTCATACCAACCTGGATAATGTGATAGATGGGGTAAACGGTATGATGGCCGACAAACTCGGGCTCATCAACAGAAGCATACTGGCGCCCAAAAGCAATACGCTGAAAAAGCTGTACACCTTTGTACCCCTTCAACAGGCTGAGCAGGTGCGGGCGGCCCTTTTTGCAGCCGGCGCCGGTCATATTGGCCATTACAGCGAATGTAGTTTTGGGGTGGAGGGTACCGGCACCTTTAAAGGCGATGAAAGTACCGATCCTTTTGTGGGCCAGCCCGGCGCCATTCATTACGAAAAGGAGCTGAAGCTGGAAGTGGTGTTCCCTGCTTACCGGCAGGCCGCCGTGGTGCGGGGGCTCCTGGCCGCCCATCCCTACGAGGAGGTAGCCTACGATGTGGTGGAACTGGCTAATACCCATAACGGTACGGGCTCGGGGCTGATAGGGGAATTGCCCCAGCCCATGGCCGGAAACCTGTTCCTGGCGCAGTTAAAAGAGACTTTTGAGCTGCCCCTGGTGCGTCATACCGCCCTGTTGCAGGGGCCCGTAAAAAAGGTGGCGCTTTGCGGCGGCGCAGGTAGCTTCCTGGTTTCCAGGGCTTTAGCAGTCGGGGCCGATTTTTTTGTGACCGGTGATATGAAGTACCACGAGTTTTTCGATGCCAACGGCCGGATGGTGATTGCCGACATCGGCCATTTTGAAAGCGAACAATTTACCATAGATTTGCTGGCAACGCTTTTGAGGGAAAAATTCACTACCTTTGCCGTCCTTAAAACCACTGTAAAAACCAACCCGGTGCATTATTTTGTGGGATAGCAGTGGTTCTTGACATCAAACTTATCATCATTTTATGGCCAACGTCAAAGATTACTCTGTAGAAGAAAAATTAAGCTCGCTTGTTTCTTTACAAAAAATAGAATCGAAGATCGACGAGATCCAGATCCTGAAGGGTGAACTGCCCATGGAAGTAAGCGACCTGGAAGACGAAATACAGGGCTTGCATGCCAGGCAGGTTCGTATCGAGGAAGAGATCAATGGTATACAGGAGTTTATCAACCAGAAGAAAAATGCGATCAAGGAAGCCGAGGCCCTGATCAAAAAATACGAAAAGCAAAGCGAGAACGTAAAGAACAGCCGTGAGTTTGAAGCCATCAACAAAGAAATTGAAATGCAGCAGCTCGAGATCAAGCTGGCTGAAAAACACATTCGCGATGCCAATGAAGAGATCGCCGAAAAAGTAGTGGTGCTCGACAAAGCCAAAAAGAACATTGCTACCAAAGAAGGTGTGCTGAACACCAAAAAAGGCGAGCTGGAAAAGATCATCGCCGGTACCGAAAAAGAAGAAAAACATTTTAATAAACTGGCTTCTGAAGCCCGCGAAAAAGTAGAAGAGCGCCTGCTGCACTCGTACGACCGTATTCGCAAAAACTATCGCAACGGTTTGGGTGTTGTGCCTGTTGAGCGTGATGCCTGCGGTGGTTGCTTCAACGCCATTCCGCCTCAACGCCAGAGCGAGATCCGCCAGCGCAAAAAGATCATCGTGTGCGAGAACTGCGGCCGCATCCTGGTAGACCGCGACCTGTTTGATACAGTAGAAGTAAAATAACCATGTGCGTGTTTAAGATAGTTAAGGTGTTCCTCCCGAACACCTTTTTTTATGCTGGTGTGCTGCTTTTCGTATCCATGACGAAACAGGCTGCTGCGCAAAAGACCTTCGATTTTAATGCACGCTGTAAAGAGGCCTATCAACAGATCATGCAGTTGAAACTGGCCGCAGGGCAGCAATTGCTGGCAGCTGAAAAGGCACAACATCCCAATAACCTGGTGCCTTATTACCTGGAAAATTATATCGATTTTTTTGTTCTCTTTTTTAATGAAGACGCTGCCGATTACAAACGCCGTTTTCCCAACCGCGATAAACGCCTGGCGCTGATGAACCAGGGACCGGCTACCAGCCCCTTCCATTTATATACACGAGCCGTTATTCATTTTCAATGGGCGGTGATACGTGTAAAATTCGGTCACAACTGGGATGCAGGCTGGGAGTTTCGACGGGCCTTTTTGCAAATAAAGGAAAACCAGCAGGCCTTCCCCGATTTTTCGCCCAACCAATTGTACCAGGGCGCCATGCAGGTAGCTGCCGGCACCATTCCCGATGGGTACAAATGGCTCAGCAATTTGCTGGGCATCAGCGGCAACATAGAAAAAGGCATGGCCCGTGTAAGCGGTTTTTTACAGGGCGCCGATGAATGGGCGCAGCTCTTTTACGACGAAGCGGTGTTTTATTATAGTTACCTGAAGTTTTATATCGAAAACGATAAGGCCGGTGTGTTCAATTTTGTGGAGCAGCAAAAACTGGATGTGGTACATCACCATCTATTTGCCTACCTGGCCGCCAATTTACATTTGAACAACCAGCAGGCGCAATTGGCCGAAGCCATCATCAACGCACGCGATACCAGTGCCGGGTACCTGGCCACTCCCGTATGGGATATGGAGATGGGCTTTGCCAAACTGTACCGGCTTGATCCCGGCGCGGCCCATCATCTTGAAAAATTCCTGAAAGCATTCAAAGGGCGTTTTTATGTAAAGTATGCCCTGCAAAAATTAAGCTGGCATTATTACCTCCAGGGTAACCAGGCAAAAGCAGAGAGCTGCCGCCGGCTGATCAAACAACGCGGCACCCAGGATACAGAAGCCGATAAACAGGCGCAAAAAGAAGCCGGTACCAACCGATGGCCCAACAAATTATTGCTGCAGGCGAGGTTATTGAACGATGGTGGTTATTTCAGACAGGCTTTGGCGTTGTTGCATGGAAAAACCGTGCTTGACTTTTCGCTGCCCGAAGAAAAACTGGAATTCGCTTACCGTGCCGGCCGTTTGTACGACGATGCAGGTGTAGACAGCCAGGCGATTGTATTTTACAAACAGGCCATCGAACTGGGCGAACAACGCCGTGAACATTATGCCGCCCGGGCAGCTCTTCAAATAGGGTTTATTTACGAGCAAAAGGGCGATAAATCGAATGCCATACAATGGTTTCAGCGTTGTATGGATATGAAAGACCACGACTTTAAAAACTCACTCGATCAGCGTGCAAAGGCAGGTATTGCCCGGTGTAAGAACCAGTAAGAAAACAAATAATAAATATTGAATAATGAATAATGAATATTGAAGTATTTCCCACTTCAACATTCAATATTCATTATTCATTATTCAATATTATATTTGTTACTGTGCTAACAAAACTCTTCATACAGAACTACGCCATCATCGATGAAATAGAGATCGGCTTTTCGCAAAAGCTGAATATCATCACCGGTGAAACAGGAGCGGGCAAATCGATATTGATGGGCGCCCTGTCGCTGATACTGGGCGACCGGGCAGATATGTCGGTACTCTCCAACCGCGAAAAAAAATGTTATGTGGAGGCGGTTTTTGCCGTGGCGGAAAAAAAACATATCAAAGCCTTTTTGCGCGAACAGGACCTGGATGTGGAAGATGAGCTGGTGATTCGCCGCGAGATAGGCACCAATGGAAAATCACGGGCTTTTGTAAACGATACACCGGTTAACCTGGAGCAACTGCGTACGCTGAGCTCCATGCTGGTTGACCTGCACCGCCAGTTTGATACACTGGAGCTGGGTGAAAGCGATTTTCAACGCCAGGTACTGGATGCATTGGCCAACCAGGCCGATGCCCTGCAGCAATATCAAACCGTTTTTTCGCAATGGCAACAGGCGCAACAGGCATTAAATGCCCTGCAGCAACAAAAAGACCAGTTTACCAAAGAATACGATTATAATAAATTTTTGTTCGACGAACTGGAAGAAGCGGCGCTGAAAGAAAATGAACTGGAAGAAAGCGAAGCCACGCTGAAACTGTTGAGCAATGCCGAGGGCATTAAAACCACTTTGTCGAAAGTTACCTATGAGTTGAACGAAGGTGAAAGCCCCATTGTGCAACAATTGAAAACGCTATGTAACCAGTTAAGCGCTTATAGCGAACATCACAGTGCGCTGCCTGCCCTGTTGCAGCGTTTGCAATCGGCGCAAATCGAACTGGCCGATATTGCCGCTGAGGTAGCGTATATCAATGATGAGGTAAACTTTGATCCGCAAAAAATAGAGCAGCTCAACGACCGTATATCCATTGGTTACAAGCTGCTGAAAAAACACGGCGTGCAAAGCACCAACGAACTACTGGCTATCAAAAACAACCTGGAAGAAAAACTGCAGGCTGTGTTGAACATCGATGAAGCCATTGCCGCCAAAGACAAAGAGGTGCAGCAACTGCTAACGAAGGCTACCAGCCTGGCCGCCAAATTAACCGCCAGCCGCACTAAACAGGTGAAGCCATTACAGGATAAGGTAAACAAACTGCTGGCGCAGGTGGGCATGCCCAATGCAAGGCTGCAGGTGGATATCAAACCCCTGCCATCGCTGCAGGTATATGGCGCGGATGATATAGAATTTTTGTTCGACGCTAACAAGAGCAATCGCTTTGAACCTATTCGCAAAGTGGCATCGGGTGGTGAGCTCAGCCGGCTGATGTTGTGCATCAAATCGCTGGTGGCCCAGTCGCTCGACCTGCCTACGCTTATTTTCGATGAAATTGATACCGGTATTTCGGGTGAAGCCGCCAAACAGGTAGGCATCATTATGAAAGACCTGGCCCGTAACCGCCAGGTGATCAGCATCACCCACCAGCCGCAGATAGCCGGTAAGGCCGATGCCCATTTTTTTGTGTACAAAGACATCAGGGGCAATGCCGTAAAAACCAATATCAGGATGCTTTCGCAGGATGAACGCATTACTGCCATCGCCAAAATGCTGAGCGGCGAAAAACCAACGGCGGCAGCCATGGAGAATGCCCGGGAGATGATAATGAATTAGTTGAAGGCTCCTTGAAATGATTATTTTTGCGTTTTAATCAAAATAAAACTGTATGGCTTATAACCTGTTAAAAGGAAAGAAAGGGATCATCTTCGGTGCTCTGGATGAAAAATCGATTGCCTGGAAAACAGCCCTGCGCTGCCATGAAGAAGGAGCGCAACTGGTATTGACCAATGCACCCGTAGCCCTGCGCATGGGTGAGATCAATAAACTGGCCGAAGCGGTGAATGCACCGGTGATCGGCGCGGATGTGACCAATATGGACGATCTGAAAAAACTGTTCGAAGAAGCACAAAAGCATTTTGGCGGCAAGATCGATTTTGTATTGCACTCCATTGGTATGAGCTTAAACGTTCGCAAGAACAAACATTATACAGAGATCGACTACGGTTTTAACCAAAAAACACTGGATATATCCGCCATGTCGCTGCACCGTGTGCTGCGCACCGCCTGGGAACTGGATGCCCTGAACGAATGGGCCAGTGTGGTTGCCCTTACCTATATCGCCGCCCAGCGGGTATTCCCCGATTACAACGAAATGGCCGATGCCAAGGCCCTGCTGGAAGGCGTGGCCCGCAACTTCGGGTATCATTATGGTATCAAAAAGAAGGTACGTGTGAATACCGTATCGCAGTCGCCTACCCGAACTACCGCCGGCAGTGGTGTAAAAGGGTTCGACGGGTTTATCAGCTATGCAGAAAAAATGAGTCCGCTGGGTAATGCCACCGGCGACCAATGCGCCGATTATTGTGTTACCCTGTTCAGCGATCTTACCAGGATGGTGACCATGCAGAACCTTTTCCACGATGGCGGCTTCTCGTTCACCGGCGTATCGCATGCAGTGATAGAACAGATGGAGAAATGAGGTCAGAAGTCGGAAGTCGGAAAATTCAGGTTCCATCCGACCTCCGACCTCCGACCTCCGACTTCAAAAAAAAATCCCGGCACGCAGTGCCGGGATTTTTTTTTTATCATTTCCAATGAGTGTTAATACTCATCTTCGTTAAAGAAGAAATCGTCCTGGCTCGGGTAATCTGGCCAGATGTCTTCGATACCTTCATAGATTTCTCCTTCATCTTCCAGTTCCTGAAGATTTTCTACCACCTCGATGGGGGCGCCGCTACGAATGGCGTAGTCGATCAGCTCATCTTTGGTGGCAGGCCATGGTGCATCTTCAAGGTAGGATGCCAGTTCTAGTGTCCAAAACATGTGTTTAGCCTGTTTAAAGTTTTAAATCCGCGAACAGTTACTGATCTCAGGGTGGGAGAAATGTACCGCCGGTATTCGCTTTCCTGCCCGTTTTTACCCCTTAATTTTTCGCAAAAGTAACTTTCCTTACGAAAAAACCAAATCAATCTTTTAAAGATATTGGCAAGGTTATCTTAAAAACTATCCCCATTTAATCTTATGAACGGGAAGCCAATGGTTTGTAGTATCTTGACGCCGGTTTTGTAAAGTTCTGCGCATGTTAACAGCCACCAATATTCAGAAATATTACGGAGAATTATGGGTTTTGAAAGGTGTAGACCTGGTGATCAAACAGGGCGAAATTGCCAGTATTGTAGGCCCTTCCGGATCGGGGAAAAGCACCCTGCTCCACATCCTGGGCACCCTCGACAAACCCAATAAAGGCGAGCTGATGATGAACGGCCAGCGCATCGATCTCCTGAACGATAAACAGATGGCTGCCTTCCGCAACCGGCATGTTGGTTTTGTATTCCAGTTTCACCATTTACTGCCCGAATTTACCGCCCTGGAAAATGTTTGTATACCCGGCTGGATGGCTGGAAGGCGTAAAAAAGAAGTGATGGACCATGCCGTATCGTTGTTGCAAATGCTGGGTCTTGGCCAAAGGATCGAAAACAAGCCCGGCGCCCTTTCCGGCGGCGAGCAGCAGCGGGTGGCCGTAGCCCGGGCGCTCATCAACCGGCCGGCTATCGTGTTTGCCGACGAGCCCACCGGTAACCTCGACAGCGCCAATGCCCGCGAACTGCACCAGTTGTTTTTCGACCTGCGCAAACAATTTAATCAAACTTTCCTCATTGTTACCCACAATGAAGAACTGGCGCAAATGAGCGACAGGATCTTACATATGAAAGACGGTAAAATAGTCTAATTTTCCCGGCACTTAATCCTGGACAAGAAAGGTTGACGCTACCAGTTAGTGGTATTATTATTTTCAATTATGCGGCGTAACTTTAGAAAAAGCCGGTTATGGCTATCGATACCAAAGCTGCTAACAGTGCCGATCATGTGCAGGAAGTGGTGATTGAAGAACCTTCCTTTACTTCTTCTCCCGTTCAGGACATCAGTTTGCGCGGCAACCCCGACAAGGTATTGCTGGATATTGAAAAGCTGGCGCCTATTTTCTACAACCTGATCTCCAACAGCGACAAAAACGGTGAACACTTTTTTGGCCTCTTTGGGCGCTGGGGCAGGGGCAAAACCTTTTTCTGGAAATACCTGCTTCAAAACAATCTCAGCCACGACAAGTATATTCCCATCGAGTTTCATGCCTGGAAATACCAGGACACCCCCGGTGTGTGGGCCTACCTGTACAATACCCTCAACGATGCCTATATGGGTGAAAAACCCAAATGGTGGCAGCTTCGCCGGTTGCTGAGCTGGTTTGTTAAACTGATAAAACTAAACGACCAGCGTGGCAAGTTACTGACCGTGGTAGGCAGCCTGCTGGCCATTGGCGCCGCCATTCTGGGCTACTTTTATAACCAACAGGTACGGCCCGATGACGCCGTAAGCCAGGTGCTGCGGGTAGGCATACCGGTTTCGGTATTTGGTTTGGTATTGTATATGGCAAAAACCTTTAAAACCGATGCGCGTAAGATCATCTCTTCGCTTACCAGTAATGTAAATTTTAACAGCCAGTTGGGTTTTCAGCATGAAATACAACAGGAATTAAAATACCTGTTAAAGGCCTGGATACCTGAAAAAGACAAGTTCAAAAAACGCATCTTCCTTTTTATAGATGATATCGACCGATGCTCGGAAGACAAGATCATACAGATAGTGGATTATATACGGGTGCTGCTGCATTGCCCCGATATACAGGACCGGGTGACGGTGCTGGCCGCCATCGACGAGCGGGTGTTGTTGCATGCCATCCAGGAAAAATACCGGCATTTTATAGAAAACAAAGACAACGATGCTACCTATAAGGAACTTTGCCGGGAGTATATGGATAAGTTGTTCCTGGCGGGTTTGAAACTGGGACCGCTGACGGAATTTGAAAAAAGGCAGATCGTGGAAGGTTTTACCGATGCCGATACCAGCAATGCCGAAGTATGGCCGCAATACGAAACGGAAAATGAAAACGGCAATGCTGCCCATACGCCCGCAGCAAAAAAGTTTCTTTACGAAAAATGGGAACAGGATTTTATCAAAGACATACTGGCCCGCCATACCGAAGCAACACCCCGTAGCATCCGGGTATATACCTACCGTTATTTGCTGGGAAAACAACTGGTAGAAAAAGCCTTGCGGCCAGGCAAAGCCTCCTGCGAGCAATGGTACAACACCAGGGATGCGAAGCTGTGTTTTGCGCTTAAGTTATTGCATTACGGTTTTAAGTCGGATACCGACCACCTAATGGCAGATTATAAGGCCTTTATTGAGGGCTATGCAGAAGACAGGGTGATAAAAGAAAAGATATACGGTTACGAGATATACATGAACCAGGAACTGGGTTCGGTGATGTACCAGGTACTGACGATGATCATTGCTTATTAAATGCGGGGCTTCCAGGGAATCTCCTCAATCTTCATTTGATAGGAGGTATAGCGGGCCAGCACAAACAGGTAATCGCTCAGCCGGTTGATGTATTTAATGATAATGGGTTCTACTTCTTCCAGCCGTACGCAGCAACGCTCGGCGCGGCGGCATACACAACGTGTAATGTGTAATTGCGAAAGGGTGGGGTGGCCGCCCGGTAAAATAAAACTTTTCATTTCCGGGATGGTTTCGTTCATGCGGTCTATTTCCTTTTCCAGCAGGGTTACATCTTCTTCTTTCAAATCAGGAATGCGCATTTTGGGTTCCTTCTCCGGGTCGCAGGCCAGGGAGGCATTGATGGTGAACAGGCGGTCCTGCACTTCCTGCAGCATGTTGCGGGCGGTGTCGTCGGCGAGCAGGTCTTTACAGAGGCCCAGCCACGAGCTGAGTTCATCTACGGTGCCATAGGCTTCAATACGTTCATGCGATTTGGGCACCTTGGTGCCACCAATGAGGGAGGTGCTGCCTTTGTCGCCCGTTTTGGTATATATTTTTTGCGCCATATCAGGCAGTAACAGTTTGATCGGATTTTAGTTTATCGCTTTCAATGATGCCATCGCGCAGGCGTACGATGCGGTGCGCATGGTTGGCAATATCCTCTTCGTGGGTTACCAGCACCACCGTGTTGCCGGCGGCCTGTATTTGCCCAAAAATTTCCATGATCTCGATGGAGGTTTTGGTATCCAGGTTGCCGGTAGGCTCGTCGGCCAGTATCAGCGAGGGGTTGTTTACCAGGGCGCGGGCGATGGCCACTCGCTGGCACTGTCCACCAGAAAGTTCGTTGGGTTTATGATGACTTCTTTCTTCCAGTCCTACTTTTTTGATCACCTCCATGGCCATTTCCAGGCGTTGTTTGCGGGATGCGCCGGCATATACCAGGGGCAGGGCCACGTTTTCGAGTGCGGTGAGACGGGGCAGCAGGTTAAATTGTTGAAATACAAAACCGATCTCTTTATTGCGTACATCGGCCAGGCTATCGTCGGCCATTTTGCTTACATCGTTGCCGTTGAGGATGTATTTTCCGGCCGTGGGCGAGTCGAGGCAGCCCAGGATGTTCATGAGGGTGCTTTTGCCCGAGCCGGAGGGGCCCATCAAGGCTACATATTCATTTTTATGTATGTCCAGGTTGATGCCTTTGAGCACCTGCAAAGCCTGTTTACCCATAAAATAGCTCTTGCGTATCCCTTCCAGATGGATGATTGCCTGCATAGGATGGCGATTTAGTCCTTTTTGATAACCTTCGGAACCCTGAAAAATACCCCATCGGTATCGGGCGCATTTTTCAGGCCTTCTTCGCGGGTGATGGAGCCCTGTACTTCGTCGTTGCGTAACACGTTGACGGCGTCTGTCATATGCAGCAGGGGTTCCACTCCGTCGGTATTCAGTTCATTGAGTTTGTCGACAAAATGGATCATTCGTTGCAGGTCTTTCTTGATTATTTCTTTTTCCTCGCTGTTGAACTGCAGGCGGGCCAGGTTGGCCAGGTTTTCCACTAAGGCGTCGTTTACTTGCATAGGGCAAATGTAGGGATAATTGCCTGGTTGCAGAAGGCAGCAAAAAGCCCCTCCGTGGCCGAAGGCAACAAAAAACGCACCCGCGAAACGCCACCAGCGAAGCTGGTGGCGTTTCGCGGGCCTGGGGGCGCCGGATTTGCTACCCATATGCCGCCCCTAGCGGGGCGATATACAAGTATTAGGCACTTGATTCAATATTAACGCATATAAATGATTTGTATCTTCGCCCTCCTTATGGAAAATAAAGAAATAGTAATGAGCGGCATTCGCCCCACAGGGTTCCTGCATCTGGGCAACTACTTCGGGGCCGTACGCAACTATGTGCGCATGCAGGAAAACTACCAGTGCTACTTCATGGTAGCCGACCTCCATTCCCTCACCACCCATCCCGATACAAAAGAACTCAAATCAAATATTCACCGGGTACTGGCCGAAAACATCGCCAGCGGACTGGACCCCGACCGGGACAATGTAGCCCTGTATTGCCAAAGCCATTTATACGAAACATCGGAACTATACCTGTACCTGAACATGCTGGCCTACGTGGGCGAACTGGAAAAAACACCCACCTTCAAAGATAAGGTGCGCTTACAGCCCCAAAACGTAAACGCGGGTTTACTCACCTATCCCGTGTTAATGTCGGCCGACATCTTACTCCACCGCGCCCACCTGGTGCCGGTAGGCAAAGACCAGGAACAGCACCTCGAAATAGCCCGCGACTATGCAGGCCGTTTCAACCGCCGCTACACCGAAGTATTTCCCGAACCAAGGGCTTTTAATTTTGGCGAGCAGCTGATAAAGGTGCCCAGCCTCGATGGCGCCGGCAAGATGAGCAAAAGCGAAAACCAATACGCTACGCTGTACCTGAGCGACAGCGACGATATGATTCGCAAAAAAGTAATGAAGGCCAAAACCGACGAAGGTCCGAAAGTTCCCAACTCCCCCAAACCCGATTATATCGAAAACCTGTTTTTGCTGATGCGGCTCGTAAGCGCCCCGGATGCCATACAGAAATTCGAAGCCGATTACAACGCATGCACCATCCGGTACGGTGATATGAAAAAACAACTGGCCGAAGATATGGTACGCTTTATTAGCCCCATCCGCGACAAGGCCACCGCCATTCAGCAGGATACCGCCTACCTGAAACGGATCATGCAGGATGGCGCCGAAAAAGCCCGCGTGAGCGCAAGGGCTACTATGGAAGTGGTACGGCAGGCCATGGGACTCAATTATTATTAAAAAAAGCCGTTGATTACGTAAAGAATTAATATCTTAAATTTTTGGTCCCGTCAGGCCCGGTTCTGCCGGCATCACAAGAAATCGGGAAATTCATCATATAATGGCAAAATCAAAGAAACCGAAGCACATAGCTGTAGCGGGTAATATAGGTGCAGGTAAAACAACACTGACCGAGTTGCTCAGTAAACATTACAAGTGGATACCACAGTTTGAAGATGTTGATCATAATCCTTACCTCTTCGATTTTTATGAGGATATGCCAAGATGGAGTTTTAACCTCCAGATCTACTTCCTGAACAGCCGCCTGAGGCAACTAAACGAAATTCACCGCGGCACCGAAACGGTGATACAGGACCGCACCATTTACGAAGACGCTTATATTTTCGCACCCAACCTGCACGAAATGGGGCTCATGAGCAAACGCGATTTCGATAACTATTTTATGTTTTTCGAAACGCTGCGGTCGATGGTGCAGCCACCTGATTTGCTTATTTACCTGAAAGCATCGGTGCCTACCCTGGTGGCGCAGATCCAAAAACGCGGCCGTGAGTATGAAGAAAACATCCGGCTCGATTACCTGAAACGCCTCAATGACTTTTACAATAAATGGATAGAGGGTTATAAAGAAGGCAACCTGCTGATCATCGATATCGATAAAAATAAATTCCCCGAAAACGAAGAGCACCTGGGCGAGATCATGACCAAAATAGATTCCACCTTATACGGTTTGTTTTGATGCTTACAAAACACTGATGCGCATGCAGCGGCTCATTCGAATACCTTACCACTTTCAATGGCTGGTCGTATTTTTTGCATTGCATGGCTATAGCGAGTACCTGGGGCGTATCAGGCCGGGATCACTGGGGTTATTGGTGCTGCAACTGAGCCTGGCTGCCTGGGTGCTGTTCCTGTTAATTCGAAAATGGTATGGTGATGCCCACAGGGCGGCCTTGTTCATCACCGTAGTATTTTTTTGCTACCTGTTTTATGGCGCCCTGCAAGACGCACTTGCGGGTTGGCCTTTAATGGCAGCACTGTCTTCAACCCGTGTTTTCTTTCTGATCATCGTATTGATATGTTTAATAACGGCAGTAGTCCTGTTTTTCTATAAAAAATCACCGTTTAAGCTTACACAACTGTTCAACTGCCTCTTTCTTATTTATATAGCCTACGATATCATCCTCATCATCTCTGGTAATGGCATGGCAATCAAAACAAAGCTGCCGGTGCCTGCGGTAACGCTGCAACCCGTTGCGGATACTGTAAAGAAGCCGGATGTATACCTTATTGTCCTGGATGAATACCAGGGTTCGGCCGGCTTACAGCAGTATTTTCAGTATGATAACAGCGCCTTTGAATCCCTGCTCCAACAAAAAGGTTTTTATGTTTGCGGTAAGCCTTCCGGTAACTATGGTTACACGGTGTATGCGATGGCTTCGATGTTGAATATGCGCTACCTGCAACCGGTTGATTGGGGATCGGATAAAAAACAACTATATGTTCGCCTGGCCTCGTTGATCAATAACAACCAGGTGGGCGCCTGTTTCAAAACATTCAACTACACCATACGTAATCTGTCGCCATTCAGGTTTATGAACCAGGAGCCGGCTCTTTCTTTCAACCTCCTGCCTTACGACGTTGCGTTGATCAGCGATAAAACAGCGTACAGTCGTGTTGTAAAGAATCTGCCTTTTGGCGAACTGCTCGACGACCTGCATGCCTACCCGGTTGCCAACTGGCTCAATAAACAAATTGATGGCGATAATGAGAAGTTGCTGCAGGCAGCACTTGTTCGGCCTGAGATCAACCAACCTGTATTTACATACCTTCATTTAATGATGCCGCACCGGCCGTATACTTACGACAGTACAGGCCGTTTACCGGATTGGGCCAGGTACCGTGGTGAAACTGGCAAAGACGCCCTGTACCTGCAATACCTGGTTTATACCAACCATCGTATTGGCCGTTTTATTGAGCAGTTGCAGCAGGCAACGGGCGGACAGGCGGTGATTATGCTTATGAGCGATCATGGTTACCGGGGAGCCCGGGTTGAGGCCAGCGGTGAACTGGTACGTAATACCCTGAATGCGGTGTATTTACCCGGCCGTAACTACAGCCTTTGGCACGACACGGTCAGTAATGTAAACCAGTTTGCCCTGCTGTTCAACACCTTGTTCAACCAGCAGCTGCCACTGCAAAAAAATGAATGGAAATTTTGACGAGGAGCGGCGGCAAATTTATTTTTTCATTGGGGCCTGGTAATTGGCATATTGTTTAAGCTCGTTCAATTGCTGGTTGATCTTTTTCAGCCAGTCGTCCTGGTTTACTTTATTGCGAGAGAAATCGGTTTCCTTATCGTACAGGGTTTGCGCCTGGCGGTGCAGGTTCATCATGTTCTGGTAGATATCCATTACATCCTGGTTCACGGTTTGCGCATTAAAGCGGTATTCTTTTACTGCTTTATGTAAACGGCGTGCATATATTTCGGCGATGTCGAAATGGCCTTGTTCGTGTACCAGTATATCGTGGTTGCGTACGCGTACCCAGGAGGTGTTTTTATCGAAGGAGCAACGGATGTTGTAGGTGAGGCTTTGGTCGTCGTAACTGAATTCGATGTTGATGATGCTGTTGGTGAGGGCCGCGTTGGGCGATTTGGGATCGGGGCTGGCTTTGAAGTCTTCCCAGGAGAGTTTGCGCGAGGCGCTCCAGGGGATGAGGCTGGATTGGGTGATGGTGGTGAGGAGGAGGAGATTTAATAAGAGTATCATAGAGGCAACTTAAGACAAAAACAAATAATGTAAATCTTAAAATTTTAGATGACGGCCCCGGCGAACCGCTGCCTGAAACTATAAAGGGTTGTCCCTACTAACGAGACAACCCTCTCTATGGCAAAGTAATCGTTGAGACCGAAAAAATGGCGTTTCAATATCAATAAAATAATTGAAACATAACAAAAAAATCACAATTATATTTTCGGACCAGCAGCCAGCACTTCCTTTGTTACCCCACTGGCATACTTCTGAAAATTATTTACAAACTGTTGCGCCAGTTGAACAGCAGCCTTGTCATAGGCTTCGCCATCGGCCCAGGTATTACGCGGGTTCAGTATTTCCGCAGGTACACCCGGGCAACTGGTGGGGACGGCTACTCCAAATACAGGATGCGTTTCATAGGCAACAGCATCCAGCTTTCCATCCAACGCCGCGCTGATCATGGCCCTTGTATAAGCCAGCTTAATACGGCTGCCGCTACCATAAGCGCCACCGGTCCATCCGGTATTCACCAGCCATACATTCACCTGGTGTTTCTTCAACTTCTCACCCAGCATGGCGGCATAACGTCCGGGGTGCAGGGGTAAAAAGGGCGCGCCAAAACAGGCGCTGAAAGTAGACTTGGGCTCGGTAACACCCGCTTCGGTACCGGCTACTTTTGCGGTATAACCCGAAATAAACTGGTACATGGCCTGGGCAGGTGTTAATTTAGAAACAGGCGGCAATACCCCATACGCATCACAGGTTAAAAAGAATATATTTTCCGGTATGCCGCCTGTGGATGGCTCTACGGCATTACTGATGTAATGTAGGGGATAGGAGACGCGAGTATTTTCTGTAATCGTACAAGTTGAAAAATCAATAACGTTGGTACCGGCATAAAACACGGTATTTTCTACCAGGGCGCCGTGCCGTATGGCCTGGTAAATGGCGGGCTCTTTTTCAGGGCTCAGGTCAATACACTTGGCATAACAACCACCTTCGAAGTTGAACACGCCATTGTCGTTCCATCCGTGTTCGTCATCGCCGATCAACTTGCGGCCGGGATCGGCGCTCAGTGTTGTTTTACCGGTGCCGCTCAATCCAAAAAACAAAGCGGTATCGCCCTTCTCCCCGATATTGGCCGAGCAGTGCATGCTCAGCACATCTCTATCGTGCGGTAGTATATAATTGAGAACCGTAAAAATGCCCTTCTTGGTTTCGCCGGTATACCCGCTGCCCGCAATCAATATGGTGCGGTGTTTAAAACTGATCACGGCGGCATTATGCTGGCGGGTGCCACATTCATCGGCATCCAGGTGCAACCCGGGCGCAGCCAGTATATGCCAGTCGGGTTTAAAATTGTCCAGCTCCTCCACTTCGGGGCGCAGGAACATATTGTACCCAAACAGGTTCAGCCAGGGCGTTTCGTTGATCATCCTGATGTTGAGCCGGTACCGGGGTTCGGCACAGGCATACCCATCGCGTACCCACAGTTCGGAGCGGGCATTCAGGTAATCGACGATCTTTTTATAAATGATCTGGTAATGCTTTTCATCGATGGGAATGTTGAACTCGTTCCAGTGAACGGTAGTAGCCGAGATCTCATCCTTCACAATAAACTTGTCTTTGGGCGCACGGCCGGTGAACTCACCGGTCCTGATCACCAGGGCGCCTGTATCGCTTAACTCGCCCTGGTTCAGCCTCAGGGTGTGTTGAATGAGCTCCTCAGGGCTTAATTGATAGTGCGTTGTGTGCGTAGCTTTGATACCCAACAGCTCCAGTTTCCTGGCGGGACGTATAAGAGTTGATACTGACATACAACTAACGTTCGTTTGTTTTAGGGGTCAAATATAGTTCTAAAAATTATTCAATCCAATGTGGCTTTTTTACACATTATTGATGAAATTTCAATTAAAATGTGGAATAACTACATAATTTTCAATATACAAACGTTCGTTTTCAGGTCTTATGGTTCGCCCCGAATTTTTCTAAAGAAAAACTAAACCTTTAAATTCCTGATAAATTGACCGAACCCATACCGGAAAGCGCCCGAAACCGTTGATTGTTTATTTTTACAGCTTATAGCTCAATACATATGAAATATCTTCCAATCGACCCGGAACTATTCTCGCAGAACAGGAGACGTTTTATCGAGAAAATGGAAAAGAATTCCATCGCCATTTTCAACAGCAACGACGAGATGCCTGTCAATGGCGATGCCCTGTATAAGTTTAAACAAAACGCCGACCTGTACTGGTTATGTGGTATCGACCAGGAAGATACCATGGTGATCCTCTTTCCCGATAACCCCGATCCCCGTTATCGCGAAGTGCTGGTGCTGGTAAGGCCCAACGAGCAGAAAGAAAAATGGGATGGCAAAAGATTGAGGTCGGATGAGGCCCGGAAAATTTCCGGCATGACCACCGTGATCTGGCTCGATACTCTTGAAAGTTTCCTGCAACCCTGGATACACCTGGCCGACACCATTTACCTCAACACCAACGAAAACGACCGCAAATCGAGCCAGGTGCCCGTGCGCGACTACCGCTACGCCGAAATGATGCGCCAGCGTTTTCCCCTGCATCAGTTCAAACGCAGTGCAAAGATCATGAAGGAACTGCGGGCCATTAAAACACCGGCCGAAGTAGCCGTGATACAACAGGCGATTGATATCACCCAAAATACATTCGAGCGTTTATTGAAGTTCATCAAACCCGGTGTGATGGAATATGAAATAGAGGCCGAGATCTGGCATTCGTTTTTGTCGCAACGCGCCACCGGTCCGGCTTATGGCAGCATCATTGCCAGCGGCGACCGCGCCCGTATCCTGCATTATGTATTCAATAACCAGGAATGTAAAGACGGCGAACTGGTATTGATGGACTTTGGCGCCGAGTATGGCGGTTATTGCGCCGATCTTACCCGTACCGTACCGGTAAACGGCAAGTTCACCAAACGCCAGCGCGAGGTATACAACGGCTGCCTGCATTTGCACAACTATGCGAAAAGCATATTGAAACCCGGAATCAGCATCGTGGATTATACCGAAAAAGTAGGAGAGGAGGCCGGTAAGGTATTTGTGAAACTGGGCCTGCTGAAAGATGAAGATATTAAGAACGATAAAGAAGCTTATCGTAAATACCTGTATCATGGCATCTCGCATCACCTGGGTATAGATGTACACGACCTGGGCACACGCACCGAACCCATTCAACCGGGTATGGTGTTTACGATTGAACCCGGTATTTATATAGAAGAAGAGCAGATGGGTATCCGTATCGAGAACAATGTGTGGATCACAGAAAAAGGTAACAAAGACCTGATGGTAAATATTCCCATTACCGTTGAAGAGATTGAAGCCCTGATGAAAAACTAATTAGCTAATTTGCACACGCATGAAACACATACCCAATCTCTTTACGCTCATCAATTTGTTCTTTGGTTGTATTGCGATCGTATATATTCTTCAAAACGGCATCATTATTTCCGCCGATGAAGACGGCACCCAACTGGTGGTCATTCCCGAAAAAATATGGCTGGGTTCATTGTTTATTGGATTGGCCGCTGTGGTCGATTTTCTCGACGGATTTGTAGCCCGTTTATTCAAGGCCACTTCCGAGATGGGCAAACAGCTCGATTCGCTGGCCGATGTAGTGAGTTTTGGTGTGGCGCCCGGTATGATCGTGTACCAGTTCCTTCGCCTCAGCTTTGCCAACGAGCCGGGTGGTATAGAAGTATCCATTGCCTGGTTGTTCCCTGCCTTTTTGATCCCCTGCGCCGCCGCTTACCGGCTGGCCCGTTTTAACCTCGATGCCTCGCAGCAATTTGGGTTTAAAGGCGTACCCGCACCGGCCGCCGGGCTGCTGGTTGCCTCCATGCCCCTGATATTCTGGTATTCCCAGAACGAAACAGCCATTGAGCTGCTGAAAAATAAATGGTTGTGGTATGCTTTTGCACTGGTATTGAGCTGGCTGATGATAAGCACCCTGCCGCTGATGGCGCTGAAGTTTACCAATTTCTCGGCAAAAAGCAATATGCCCAAGGTCATTTTGCTGCTGGTTGCCATTATAGCGGCCATATTCCTGCAATGGCTGGCAGTTCCGTTGGTATTTATTATTTACATCATTGTATCTTTGGCCTTCAAAAAATAAAATATGACCTATACAGTACAGGTGAAAGTAATGCCTCTGAAAGAATTATTGGACCCACAGGGTAAAGCCGTTATGGGAGGATTACAAAACCTGGGATTACAAGCTATCAACGACGTACGCATTGGTAAGAATATCACCCTGCAGGTAGAGGCCAATACACCCGACCAGGCAAAGGCCATTGCAGAAGAAGCTTCTAAAAAATTACTCGCCAACCCGGTGATGGAATATTTTGAGATATCAGTTAACTAGAAATAGGATGTAGGAAGTAAGAAGTATGAAAATACAGACCCTTCCTACTTCCTGCTTCTTACTTCTTACTTCATGTTATACATCGTTCCCACACCTATCGGCAACCTGCAGGATATCACGCTTCGCGCCCTGGATGTGCTGAAGCAGGCCGACCTGATACTGGCTGAAGACACACGTACAACCGGCAGGCTGCTGCAACACTACCAGATATCCCGTCCATTATCGCCCTATCACCAGCATAACGAGCACCAGGTTTTACAACACCTCATCAACCAGTTGCTGGAAGGCAAGCGCATGGCCATGGTCTCCGACGCCGGTACGCCGGGTATTTCGGATGCCGCTTTTTTGCTGGTACGCGAATGTATCAAGACCGGTGTAAAAGTGGAGTGCCTCCCTGGCGCCACCGCCTTTGTGCCCGCCCTGGTGAACAGCGGCCTGCCCATGAACCGTTTTGTATTTGAAGGTTTCCTGCCCCTGAAAAAAGGCCGCCAGACCATATTGAAAAAACTGGCCGAAGAAGAACGCACCATCGTGTTTTATGAATCTCCGCACCGCCTGGTGAAAACATTGCTGGAACTGCAGCAGTATTTCGGAGAAGACCGCATAGCCAGCGTAAGCCGTGAACTCACCAAGTTATATGAAGAGAATGCACATGGCACCCTCAAAGAACTACACGAACATTTTAGCAAAAAAGATGTTAAAGGAGAGATCGTGATTGTTTTGGCAGGAAAAGAATGAAGTAGGAAGTAGGAGATAAGAAGTAAGAAGTATGAAATACAGCGGCTATCTTACCTCCTACTTCCTACCTCATACCTCAATTTTATGTTTTTCTTTTCACAACAAGGTTTAAAATTTGCACACAACCTAATAAAAGAATTAATATGAAAAAACTCATGCATTATTGCCTGGCTGTTTGTTTTGTTTTTGCTCTTTATCTTCCGGCTAACGCCCAGGTACGCAAGCTGCCTGCCGCGGTAACCGAAGCATTCAGAACAAAATATCCCATGGCGCTTAATGTGGAGTGGCGCGACAGGTTATCGGGTTTTACCGCCTCCTTCGACCTGGACGAAGTGCATTACGAAGCGAAGTTTAACAACAAAGGCTTATGGCAAAGCACCGAAAACAAGATCACAGAAGATGAACTGCCCGATGCCGTGAAAGACGGTTTTCAGAAAAGTAAATATGCCGCCGACTGGACGCTGGATGAAGCCTATAAAATACAAATACCCGGCGAAAAGATCCAGTACCGCCTGCAGGTAGAAAAGAACGATATACAGAAAAAGAATTTGCTGTACAGCAGTGAAGGGCGGCTGATAAGTGATAAGATCACTCTCTAAATAGGTGTAAGGGTCGGCGCATGCCGACCCTTAGTTTTTTTGCCTATCTTTCGGGGCATATAAAACTACAGGAACATGCAGAAAAAAGTTTGTACGCTGCTGATGGGCGTATTACCCGTGCTCTCGTTGTTTGCACAACCCGACAGATGGCAACAAAAGGTGAAATACACCATGGACATCAACATGAATGTAAACACCAACCGGTTTACCGGTAAACAAAAACTGGAGTACACTAACAACTCCCCCGATACCCTCAAAAAAGTATTCTATCATTTATACTGGAATGCCTTTCAGCCCAACAGCATGATGGACCAGCGCAGCCGAGTGCTGGGGCAAAAAAAACTGGGCGACCGTCCCGACTGGGATTCGCGCGTACGCGACCGCATACTGAACCTGGAAGAAGACGAGATCGGTTACCAGAAGATACAATCATTGAAAATGAACGGCGCAGCCCAAAAGTATACCGTTCATGAAACCATACTGGAAGTACAACTCAGCCAGCCCATTCTGCCAAAACAAAAAGTGGTGTTCGATATGAACTTCGAAGCACAGGTGCCCCTGCAGGTGCGCCGTGCCGGCCGCGATAATCCACAAACGGGCGTGCGTTATTCTATGAGCCAATGGTATCCCAAGATCTGCGAATACGATTACGAGGGCTGGCACCCCACACCCTATGTAGCCCGCGAGTTTTATGGCGTATGGGGCGATTATGAAGTAAAGATCACCATCGATAAAAATTATATGATCGGCGGCACCGGCTATCTGCAAAACGCCAGCCAGATAGGTTTTGGTTATGAACCCAAAGGCGCCAAAGTAACAAAACCTGCCGGCTCCACGCTTACCTGGCATTTTGTGGCGCCCAACGTGCACGATTTTATGTGGGCCGCCGATCCCGACTACGCGCATATCACCCGCACCATTACCGACGGTCCGGTGATACATGTGATCTATAACCGCGATACCGCCTTGCTGAGAAAACAGTTCAACAACCTTACTTCATCCGCAAAGGCAACACATAGCAACGACTTCAATAAATACCTGCAAAACTTTGATGATTCCTGGAAGCGGGTGGCCGATGCGGCTGTAACCGTATTGCCTTTTATTGAAAAGAAATTCGGGCCTTACCCCTACAAACAATATACGTTTATACATGGGGGTGATGGTGGTATGGAATATCCCATGGGTACACTGGTGGCCGGTCCTGGTTTGGGTACCGCCATTCATGAATGGATGCACAGCTGGTACCAGATGATGCTGGGCACCAATGAAAGCCAGTATGCCTGGATGGATGAGGGTTTTACAAATTATGCCACTACGCTGGTAAGCCAGTATTACCAGTCGGTAGCCCATATTACACCTACCCAGAATGAAACCAGTACCGGTCCGCGCAGAAAGTTTCTGGTTGATAGTCTCGCAGGCAGTAACAGTTATATCACACGACCCAATCCGCATGCCGATACCTACGACAGTTATTTCGATCTGGCCGCCAGTGGCCTCGAAGAGCCGCTGACCACGCATGCCGATCATTTTGAAACTAATTATGCCTACAGCCAGGCGGCCTATGCCAAGGGTGAAGTGTTCCTGGAGCAACTGGGTTATATCGTAGGCGCTCCGGTGCGCGATGCCATTTTATTGGAGTATTATAAACAATGGCGTTATAAACATCCCAATGTAAACGACTTTATTCGTATCGCCGAAAAAGTAAGCGACATCAAGCTGGACTGGTACAAAGAATACTTTGTAAACACCACCAAGACCATCGATTATGGCATAGACAGTTTATGGGAAGAAGGCGGCAAAACAAAGATCAGGTTGAAGCGAATTGGTCAAATGCCTATGCCTGTAGATGTGCTGATACAATTTAAAGACAATACACAGTTACTGGCCTATATACCGCAATACCTGATGTTTGGACAAAAGCCGGTAGAAGACCCTGCTATACCGCGTAATGTATATGAGGCCTGGAAATGGACACATCCTACTTATACGTTTGAGATAGACAGGAAGATCACCGATTTGAAAGTGATTGAGATAGATCCCTCGCAAAGAATGGCGGATGTGGAGCGAAAGAATAATAAACTGGATATACCCTGGTAGTAAAAACAACGGGCCGTTCATTACTGAACGGCCCACAGGAAGTAAGGTTGTTGACTAACAGAACCACTCATAAATAGGACAGGTAATGGTAATGGTAAGTATCATGGCTATACCCTCCCGCTATCTTCCAAAAAACTTATTGATGGCCTCCACGCGGTTATTGACGTGCAGCTTTTCGTAAATATGGTAAACGTGTTTACGAACCGTTTCCTGGCTGATGAACAGGCTGGCCGCTATTTCTTTATACAACATGCCTTTGGCCAGCAGTTCCAGTATCTCTTTTTCACGATTGGAGAGGGTATTGAGGGTATTATCGTTGGCGTTAGCATTGGCTGCTTTGGTTTGAAAAGCCGCTACCACTTTTCTCGCGATCTGGCTGCTCATAGGGGCGCCGCCTTCCTGCAATTCCCTGATGGCTTCCAGTAGTTTGTGGGGGGCTGTTTTTTTCAGGATGTATCCACTGGCGCCGGCGCTCAGGGCTTCGAAGATCTTTTCATCGTCTTCATACACCGTGCACATCATAAAAAGTATATCGGGGTAGTCGGCTTTCAGTTGTCGCACCACATCAATACCGCTTTCTCCTTCTCCCAGGTTGATGTCCATCAGCACGATATTCGGTTTTAAATCAGGTATTTGCACCAGTGCTTCCTCGGCAGTGCTAAAACTCCCCAATAACCGGTATCCTTCCGACATGGTCACAATCTGCTCCAGTGCAGCCCGAATATCTTTCGTATCATCCACGATACATACGGTAATATCCATCATGATGCAAAGGTTTGGAATTTCTATTGAATGATAAATACCACATAGTGGTAGTTTTCGATCGGTAGCGGGCCTGCTAAACCGGCACGTACAGCAAAAATTTATCTTTAAAGAATTCTTCAGGAAATAGCTGGTGCACCTCCATAACCCTTGGCCTGCAACCACTTTCACTGATCTCCTGCGCCAGATCGCCTCCCTTCAAACAAATCAGCCCTCCGTTTCCTTTCTTCAACAAAGGCTTACCCCAGTTCCACAGCTCCTTCAACGGCGCCACCGCCCTCGACACCACATAATCAAATTTCTTATCCTTGATTTCTTCCACCCGGGTATGCCTCGTTCGTACATTTTTCAATCCGATAGCCTCTGCTACGGCATCCACCACCTTCAGTTTCTTCCCGATACTATCCACCAGCAAAAACTGCACATCAGGAAAAAAGATCGCCAGCGGTATACCCGGAAAACCACCACCGGTGCCCAGGTCCACCACCGAAGCGCCGGCCGGCAGCTCAAAGGCCGCCGCAATAGCCAGCGAATGCAATACATGCTTCTCGTACAGGCTATCCATGTCCTTACGTGAGATCACATTGATCTTGCTGTTCCAATCGGTATACAGCGCATCCAGCGCCTGCAATTGTTCTAACTGAACGGGGGTAAAATCGCTGAAATACTTCGTGATCAGTTCCAGCTTTTTTTCGGCTTTCTCCATATTGATGGAGCAAAGATGCAATAATAAATGAACATCCAGATGTCGAGCAGCCACCACCAGAAAAACAGGTCTTTTTCATTCAGCTTTTTCATGGCGTTGTAATAGATCACGCCCTGCCACAGGAACCGCAACAGGAATACGCCCAGCGCATAACGCCAGTCGAAAAAAAGGATGCTCAATACAAACAGAGGATAAAACAAAAAATGAGAAGTAGAATATAATCCCAACAGGAATTTATGAACGGATTTGTAATATTTGCCGGTGCTGTAATGCCTGTTCTTTTGCCTGATCCAGTCGCTGAATTTGCGTTTTGGCTCCGACAGGGTGTAGGCATCGTGATCGATCACCACGCTTACATTCTTTTTGGTAGCCACCTTGTTGATGAACAGGTCATCATCGCCGCTGGCCACATGGTTGATGCCCGAAAAACCCTTGGTGCGAAAGAACAGCTCGCGTTTGTACGAAAGGTTGCGGCCCACGCCCATATAGGGCAAACCGGCCAGCGCAAACGACATATATTGAAGCGCGGAATGAAATGTTTCAAAACGGATCAGTTTGTTCAGTATACCCGGTTTTTTGCTGTAAGCGCCATAACCCAGCACAATTTCCACTCCATCCTGGTAGGCTGCCTGCATTTTTTGTAACCAGAACTCAGAGGCCGGTACACAATCGGCATCGGTCAATAAAAGTATTTCGTGTTTGGCTTCTTTGATGCCTATAGACAACGGGTATTTTTTTCCGGGAATACCCAGTGCTTCCTGTTCCAGGTTGATGGCCTGCAGGTTCTTGAAAGTTTTTTTGAATTCATCCAGCAGGTAACGGGTTTCGTCCTGGCTGTTATGGTTAACAACAATTACTTCGTGCGTGGTAGGATAGGTTTGTACCAAAACACCCGGCAGGTATTTGGTAAGGTTATTGGCTTCATCGCGGGCGCAAACGATAATGCTTACCGGGTGGGTTTGCGATCTTTCCCTGATAGCCGGTTTATAAAAGGCTACCCGTTTGTAAAAAATGATGTAATAAAGCAGTTGAATCAGCGTAACGAGGCTGAACGCGGAGAACAATAACCAGGGCCACCAAGTGATAAAAAACTTTGATATATCGCCCATAAGGGATACTAATTTAGGCACGGTGTCTGTAGGTTTTGCACGAAAATAACATAAAGTTCGACATTTTCATTTCTAAGTTATTAGGCAAAAAACGTGCAAACACTGGTTAATTGTGAATTTGCAGAAATTACGGTTTCAACTGCGGACAGCCCGTTATCTTTGCAACCCAATTCATACAAATGGCCGCTTTAGATTTTACTTTACAGGCAACCGATCCGCAATCAAAGGCCAGGGCAGGGCATATAGTAACCGATCATGGTGAAATAGCCACACCCATTTTTATGCCAGTGGGTACCGTGGGCAGTGTAAAGGCTGTTACCCAACTGCAGTTAAAAGAAGAGGTGAATGCCAGCATCATATTAGGCAACACCTATCACTTATACCTGCGCCCCGGTGTGGAGGTATTGGAAAAAGCCGGCGGTCTGCATCGCTTCAACGCGTGGCACCGGCCCATACTCACCGATAGCGGCGGCTACCAGGTTTTTTCACTGGCAGGCACACGCAAGATATCTGAAGAAGGGGTGCTATTTCAATCGCATATCGATGGATCGCGGCATTTGTTTACGCCTGAATCGGTGATGGATATTCAGCGTTCCATTGGCGCCGATATCATCATGGCCTTTGATGAATGTCCGCCCTATCCCAGCGACTATGCGTATGCTGAAAAATCGATGCAGCTCACACATCGCTGGCTCGATCGTTGTTTTGAACAGTTCAACAGCACACCCGATAAATACGGCTACACGCAAAACCTGTTTCCCATTGTACAGGGCAGCACCTATACCGATTTGCGAAAAGCATCGTGCGAATATGTTACCTCGAAAAATGCCGTGGGCAATGCCATTGGTGGTTTAAGTGTGGGTGAGCCCGACGAACTCCTGTACTCGCTTTGTGAATTGTGTTGCGATCATTTGCCTGTGCACAAACCGCGTTACCTGATGGGGGTGGGTACACCCTGGAATATCCTCGAGTGTATTGCACTGGGGGTAGATATGTTTGATTGTGTGATGCCCACCCGCAATGGCCGCAATGCCATGTTGTTTACCTCGCGCGGTGTGATCAATATCGATAATAAAAAATGGGAGCATGATTTTTCACCCATCGACGATGGCATCGATTGTATTACCAGCAATCAGTACAGCAAAGCCTACCTGCGCCACCTGGTGAAATCGAAGGAAATACTGGGTCTCACCATTGCCAGCGTGCACAACCTGGCTTTTTACCTGTGGCTGGTGCGGGAGGCCAGGAAACATATATTGGCCGGCGATTTCATCAGCTGGAAGAATCAGATGGTGCCCCAGTTACAAACCAGGTTATAATGTATTCATTCACAATTTCTTACGTTTGGCTTGCTGCTTAAAAAGCCATGGAATCAGGTCTGGTTCTGCAAAGGCGTTGTCCCAGCTATTATGCCCCACACCCGGGTACTCGGTGTATTTCACCTTTGCCCTGGCTGCCTCGAGCGCTTTTACCATAATGCGTGAATTGCTTACCCGTACTACAGGGTCGCTGCCCCCATGAAATATCCATATCGGGAACTTCCTGCCATATAATTTCGCTGTTTCGGGATTGCCGCCGCCGCAGATAGGGAAGGCCGCTGCAAAAAAGCCGGGTTTGCGCCACAACATTTCGAAGGTACCCATGCCGCCCATGGAAAGACCGCCGATATACACCTTACGGAGATCAACTTTTTGGGTGGTTACCAGCGAATCCAAAAGCAGGCTTACCAGGTTCAGGGCCTTGCCCATGGGTTCGGTGGTTGGAAATTCGATACCGCCCAGTGAATCTTTTTCAGGGTTCCGGGCGACGCGTGCCCAGAAATCGTCGCGCCCGCATTGGGGGAAGAGCACAATGGCCGGGTATTTTTTACGTACTTCCGCATTGGTGAAGAGTTTGGAGCCGTGTTTAAGCTGGTCTTCGTTGTTATTGCCCCTTTCGCCGGCGCCGTGCAGGAACAAAACGAGCGGGTATTTTTGAGAGGCATCGTAGCCTTCGGGGAATAGCACCCGGTACCGCAGCGTGTCTTTTCCGTGTGTATAGATCCTTTTTTCGTATAGCTCCGTTTGTGCCAGGGCCGTTTGTACGGCAAACAAACCGATGATGATGGGCAATAGTTTTTGCATATAGTAAGTTAGCCATTTTTGCATATTCTTTTGCACCCCGCTGTGGCAGCCGCTCCCAAATTTCCGCTACATTTGCCCCGCCGTACACCGGTTTCAGCATGATCAAGATAATAGACTGGTACATATTAAAGAAGTTCATTTCCACTACCGTATTCATGGTATTGATATTTTCGGTGATTGCCGTTGCCATCGATACCAGTGAAAAGGCCGATGATTTTGTGAAATCGGGCCTGTCGTCGTACCAGATCGCTACCCAGTACTACCTGGGTTTTGTGCCGTTTATCATCTCCATGATCTTCCCGTTGATGGTGTTCATTGCCGTGATCTTTTTTACCTCCAAGATGGCAGGTAAGTCGGAGCTGGTAGCCATCCTGGCCGGAGGTGTGCGGTTTAACCGCATGTTGCGTCCCTATTTTCTGGGTGCATTTTTGCTGGGTGGTATTTTCTGGATATCAACGCAGTATCTTATTCCCAAGGCCAACGTATTGCGTGGTAATTTCCAGGCGACTTATATAGATAGTAAAAGCTCTTACGAGCAGGGCGAATACTCGAAACGGTCACGGAATTATTATTTGCGGGTAGACGGTAATACCTATGCCGGTATGCGTAACTATGATACGCTGTCTAAATCGGCCAATGATTTTTTTATGGACCGCCTGAAGGGAACCAAAATGGTGTATAACCTGCGGGCCGATTATATTCGTTGGGATACAGCTACTAAAAAATGGAAGCTGCAGAATGCCGTGGAGCGGCATATTGATGGGATAAAGGAAACCAGCAAGGTGATCCCTGAAATGACCATCAATATTAATATAAGGCCAGAGGAGATCAGGTTTGATAAATATTTGAAAGATAAGATGACCACGCCCGAGTTGAAGCAGTATATCAAAGCAGAGGAAGCACGCGGGTCGGAGGGACTGAATGATTATAAGGTAGAGCGTTACCGGCGGGATGCCACGCCTGTATCGGTGTTTATACTTACCCTCATAGGCGCCATCATTGCATCGCGTAAAACCCGCGGCGGCAGTGGTTTACATTTGGCGGTGGGTATTATCACCGCCGCCCTGTTTGTTGTGATGGACAAGTTCTCGCTTACATTTTCCACCAAGGGAAATTTCCCGCCGTTGCTGGCCGCGTGGATGCCGAATATACTTTTTTCGCTGGTGCTTGTATGGGTATACCGCATTGCTCCCAAATAAGAATAATATTAAAACGATATTAATGTTTTACTAATGTCATTGTTTTGCTAATTCATTGACATGGCTGAATTAATTTTGTTCTTTTGGGGGTGTTTGTTATAACTTTAGCGGAAAAGTTTCTACTTAGTAATTACATACTTACAAATAATCATACTGCATCATGGGAATTCTTAAAGAAAGGTTCAAGGAAAAAGCAGAAGCATCGGCAGCGGAAATCAAGGAGTTATTAAAGCAACATGGTTCGAAGAAAATAGGAGAAGTTCAATTATCACAAATTTACCAGGGTATGCGTGGCATCACCGGCCTGGTTTCTGAAACATCCTTACTGGACTCGCAAGATGGTATTCGTTTTCGTGGATATTCCATACCAGAATTACAGGAGAAACTGCCCAAGGCCAATGGAGGCACCGAGCCTTTACCTGAGGGGTTGTTTTACCTGATGTTGATCGGCGAATTACCTACCGAAGAAGATGCTGCCTATATCACTGCATCGTGGCAGCGCCGTTCGCATGTTCCCAACCACGTGTTTGCCGCAATTGACGCTTTGCCCCTGACCGCGCATCCCATGACCATGTTTGTATCGGGTATTATGGCCCTGCAAACAGAAAGTAATTTTGCCCGCCGTTATGCCGACGGCATGAATAAAAAAGATTATTGGGAGGCCGTTTTTGACGATGCCATGGACTTGCTGGCCCGCCTGCCCCGTATTGCTGCACACATCTATCGCCGAAAATATAAAGGCAATGTACATATACAGCCCAATGGTTTGTTAGACTGGTCGGGTAACCTGGCGCATATGCTGGGCTATGAAGACGATAGCTGCAAGGAGCTGATGCGTTTGTACATGACCATTCATGCCGATCACGAAGGTGGTAATGTATCTGCGCATGCTACCCACCTGGTGGGTTCTGCGCTGAGTGATCCCTATTTAAGTCTGGCTGCCGGTATGAACGGCCTGGCCGGACCGCTGCATGGCCTGGCCAACCAGGAAGTAGTGAAATGGATTACCGAGATGCAGAAGGAATTAAAAACCGATGTACCTACCAGGAAACAGATAGATACTTATGTTCGCAAAACGCTGAGCGAGGGCAAGGTGGTGCCAGGTTACGGGCATGCTGTGTTGCGTAAAACAGATCCCCGGTTTACCGCACAGATGGACTTTGCCAAAAGGCATTTCCCCGACGATCCGCTGGTGCAAATCGTGTGGAATGTATACGAGGTAGTGCCGCCCATTTTGAAATCGCTGGGCAAAGTAAAAAATCCATGGCCCAATGTAGATGCGCACAGTGGCGCCCTGCTGGTGCATTATGGACTGACCGAGTATGAGTTTTATACCGTGTTGTTTGGTGTAAGCCGGGCCCTGGGAGTAATGGCGAGTTTGATTTGGGACAGGGCTTTAGGATTACCAATTGAAAGGCCTAAGTCGGTAAGCACTGCGTTGGTGAAGCGATGGCTAAAGGGAGAAGATGAGATTTGGGGCGATTAAAAAGAACTTGATATAAAATGGTTAGGGCTGTCTGATAAGGCAGCCCTTTTTATTTTATGCACACTCCATAAAGGGAGTAAAAAAATATACTAACTTAGTGTTTGAACATTAAACCAATAAAACATATATTATGGCTACGTGGACACTTGATCACAATCATACCGAGGTCACTTTTAAAGTGAAGCACCTGGTGATTTCTTCGGTAACCGGCAAGTTCAAATCATTTGACGGCAGTGTTGAATCGGACAAGGACGATTTTACCGATGCGACAATCCGGTTCACAGCCGATGTGAACAGCATTGACACCGGCAACGAGCAGCGCGACGGCCATTTGAAGTCTGCCGATTTTTTTGACGCGGCCAACCATCCCCAGCTCACCTTTGAATCGACCTCCGTTACCAAAAAGAGCGGCAGCGAGTACGTGGTGAGCGGCAATTTAACCATGCGAGGCAAAACCAAACCCGTAGAGCTCAAGGCCGAATTTGGCGGCATTCAGAAGGATTTTTATGGCAATACCGTGGCTGGTTTTGAGATAGAAGGGAAGGTAAATCGCCGTGAATTTGGCCTGGAATGGAGTGCCGTGACCGAGACGGGTGGGATTGTGGTGAGTGACGATGTGAAGTTGCAGGTGAATGCCGAGCTTATCAAAAAAGCATAATGAACTAAAGCAGCCCGGCCGCCCGGCCGGGCTGTATTTTTTATTTTGGAGAATGGGGGTGGACTCCTATATTTGCACTCCCAAAAAACGGGGAATTAGCTCAGTTGGCTAGAGCGCTTGCATGGCATGCTATTTTTTCTTATTCGTAGGTTTTTGTCAATCAATAAATTATATTTTTAGGCGGACAAAAACTAACAAATTACTAACATGACATCTTGCCTGCATCAGCTTTGATTGAGTTAAGTAACAATTTGGGGGATTAGCTCAGTTGGCTAGAGCGCTAGCGTGGCACGCTAGAGGTCATCGGTTCGACCCCGATATCCTCCACCAAACCGGACTGTAGGTCCGGTTTTTTTTATTTTCGCTCTTTATAGTTGCGTTTCTCCCCTCCAACCAATATATGGCTTTTCATGTATATATGAAATTTAAATTAAACTATTGCGAATAGCCACATTATACTAAATCAGCAATAAGTGTCTTATTATCCCTTTTGCCTAGTTAGTCCCAAAATAATACAATATGTATAATAAGGTAAAAAACCTTTTATTTGCGAAAAGCTCTAAGAGACTTGATTACCCAATCCCCTAAACGGACAAACGATACTGCCAAAGGCCCTTTAGCTGGCTACTTGTTTCAATTTGAAAAAGCGCTATTGGCACTAGCTGAGTTAAAAAACAGCGAAGAATATATTGCTATTGAAGAGGTAGACGACGTTTCAACTCACACACCTGATGGAACAGTTCTGCTCACCGTTCAAGGTAAACATAGCATATCCAACAGCGGTTCGACGTTCGGTGATACGAGTACAGCACTTTGGCGCACCTTAGAGATTTGGATTACCAAATTGGAACTGAGCATTTTTACAGAGAAGACTATTTTTATCTGCGCGACTAACAAACCGATACATGAGACAGCCTTGCTCCGCAAGCTGACAACCTTGCCGTTTGAGGAAGCATTGGCAGAGGTTCTGCAATTGTTGAAAAGTGAAAGAGCGAAGCTAAAAAAACTTCAGGCGGAAGATCCGAAGGCAGGAAATTCTGTCAAAGAAATAATCCGTTTAATCAAATTGGCCATCAAAAAAAAGGACTCTTTAAGAATAGTATTGTCAAGACTGCAAATTGAAGATAATGAAGAAGTAAGGGTTGGTTTTTTAAATCGTTTACACTTGGGTTCCCCCCAAGTAACGGAGCTGCAAAGACAGCGTATTTATGAAGAATATTACGGCTGGATGATCCATGGTAGCAAAGCAAGGTGGCTAAACGGCAAAGAAGCGCGGTTTACCAAGAAAAACTTTGATGAAAAATGGGCTCTGATTCTTTCCAATCCAGCTATTGTAGCTGCTATATTCCGGACTAAGGAATCGCTGGGTTCTCTTACTGAGCATGAAATACTCGCAAAGAAAAAGGAACTATTTGTCCGTCAGATTGAAGACATCAAACGCAACAAAGAAGGAAAAGCAAGGATTATTCGAGAAGCAATTATCAATTTTATCTATACTGATATAGAAATTAAACATGTTGTGGATAAGGGAGACTATACGGAAGAGGATTTTGATGTGTTCTTGAAACAGTGCCGGATGACCTGGCAAACCGTCTATGATACTAAAGTACTGAAAGACTTAGAGGAATATAGCGAAGATGAAAAGAACGTACTGGCTATTAATATTTTTGATACCATTATGCATGACATCAAAGTGGAGTTCAAAGAAGGATTTTGTTTTACCACCTCCAACATGTACGTTAAAAATGGCTGTTTTCTAAGGCTGTCCAACGAACCTTCCATTGGTTGGCATCCAGAATGGGAAAGCAAATACAAAACCGATGAGAAATCATAATTTATTCGAACTGTTACAAAATACAGCAGTAGGTGCTATTGCATTGCATGCCTTCACTCTTGGTTACCATGGCGTCGCGAAGCATAAGGAAGGGTACCCGTTTCCAAAATTAAGTTATTGCTTTTATGTGCTACCCATTGTGTACAATCAAGACGCCATGGACACTTTTCGAGGGTCCAACGAACTCTATACGGTTCTCATCAAGAACAGTGCGGTGATACTGGGGCTTCAGGAACGCGCTAACAAAATGGCTGAACAGACTTTCAATAGCTTGGGACTAGCCTTTAGCAAAAAAATCTTGACAATTAACAAAGAAGAAGGTACCATTGAACTGTGCAGAGGTTTTCAGGTGAAGAAACTTCCCCTGTACCTTTCCATGAATTACGAAGATAACAGTGTGAAAAAGATTCAAGATTGTGCCTTTAAGCTGGGATGCATTTTTGCCAAACGAAATGAAAACAATATCCGCTTTGAACTTAATATTATTTTATAATGAAACTAACGATTCGACGAATCATTTTATATCCTAAAGATCTCAATAAAAAGCCGCGGATCATCCGCTTCGAAGAGAATAAAGTCAATGTTATTACCGGTTATAGTCAGAAAGGGAAATCGGCCATTATTCATATCATAGACTATTGCTTAGGTAGCAAAGAATGCCATATTCCGCTGGGCATCATCCGCAATAAGGTTGACAAATTTGCCCTTGAAATCAGTTTGGAAGGAAAAATGATGTTTATCGCCCGCGATAACCCAAATGAAACAAAAACCAACATCTACTATGAAATCTATCCGAACGAAGAAGCACGAACCTTCCAACTGGACCGTTGGATTGAAGATGCTTATAAGTTTAAAACGAATCGCGAAGATCTAAAAACTTTTTTGGGAGAATTGGCAGGCTTTGAAAACATAAATGAAAAACAAGAGGATTCTACCTATGGTTTTGATGCCCCTGCAAGCTTTCGTGATACAGCCGCCTTTTTATTTCAACCCCAAAACATTATTGCCAACCCCACCACTATTTTCTACAAAACAGATACTTTTGAACACTTAGCGCGCTTAAAAACTTTGTTTCCTCTAGTATTGGGTTATAAATCCTATGAAATCTTGCGTCTAGAGAAGGAAATCGAATTGTTGGAAAAAGAGCTTGCAGAGAAGCAACGCAGGCTGGGAGACATTAAAAGTCAATATGAGAATTGGCAAACGGACATTTACCAGTATTACACCAAAGCCGTCAGCCTTGGACTAACCAATGCGGATATCAACATTTCTTCTTCATCCGTTAATGAGTTGAAAAGCGAATTGGGACGTATTGTAGCTGCCATCAAATCGAAAAATTACCTGCAGGAAGGTGCCGCCATCCGTTATTCACAGAAGCTGGAAGAGATGGAAGTTCAACGTCAAGAACTTATGCGAGTGCTCGATGACACTAAGGTAGAGCTTAGAAAAATTGAGCAGTTCGATCGATCCAAAGAGCAATACATCAACCATGTCAGTAAAGAAATCTCTAACCGCCTCAAGCCAATTGACTGGTTCTTAGAACAAAAAGGAACCAATGTTTGCCCTTTTTGTGATTCTGTATCCGACAAGGCCATCAATGATCTTTTGTACTTAAAAGAACAGCGGATCCAAAATGACATGGCTCTAGATGAAAGCATTTCTCGGCAATTTTCTTTTGAAAAGGAGAAGGCCACTTTTCGTAGGCGTATTACAGAGACCGAGCGGACCATTAAAAACATTGATGCCAACATCGCTATTTTAGAAAACGAGAACCGCGAATACTATCAACGATATCAGCAAATTTTTGAGTTCTCTGGCAATGTGAGCATTGTGTTAGAAAATCTATCCAAAATTGCTCCGTCCGGAACGCTAGCCCAAGAAATTGAAGTACTAATACAGAAAGTGGCCGACCAGAAAACGTTCTTACGGCAGTTGTTAGAAAGATTTGATAAGAGTGCCTGTCTGGAGAAAGTTACACAAGCAATTGATCCTTATTTAAAGAATTTGCCTATCGAAGATAGAGATGAGCACCGTGTACGTCTTGATCCTGACAAAAGTGTTAGCATTCGCATTGAAAACTTACGGACTGGAAACATTGTGTTCCTTTCTAAAATCGGAAGTGGAGCTAATCACATGGGTTATCATATTGCCACTCTGTTGGGATTGCATGAGTATTTTCACACACTACCTGCAGCTGGCAAAATCAATTACATACCTTCTTTTCTGGTATTGGATCAGCCTAGCCAGGTTTATTTTCCTAAAAATTTTCCAGGTTCAGGCGAAGGGGCAGAAAAGGCAACTTCACAACAGGACGAAGACATTCAAAATACCACATCGATTTTTTCTACCTGTAGCAAGTTTATGGAGCGCACCGATCATCAGACTCAGATTATCATTTTGGAACATGCACCGGAAAGTACCTGGAGCGGGATTCCCAATATTCATCTAGTAGCGGAATGGCGTTCCTATGAGGACGCAGAAGGGTTGAAGTTTGACGCTTTGATTCCTATAGATTGGATAGCTTAAAGTCACATTGAAATTGTTCAACTTGTAAACTTACAACGTCCAGTCATCAGCATAATATCCTTTTTCGAATTGCATTGTCCAAGCGTAAAATACGAAGCGAGGAAATGCAGGTACCATATTAATGCAGTTAAAATTGGCAAAAATGAGAACAAAAGGTAAAGCAATACGTGACAAAATAGATGACTCAATCAGTGAGATAAACAGGTTATTAACAATTTCTTACAGTGAGGAAGATTACGCAAAACTGTTTAAGATAGTTGGAGGGGAAATCGAGAAATTCTTGAAATCCACAATTTTTCAAACAAACAAAAACTTGAACTTTTTTGACTTGATTGAAAACTTGAAGCTCTTTACCATACAACAAAATCATATTGACGCTTTGCATACTTTTAGAGAGACTTATAATGGCTATAAGCATCGTCCCGGTTTTTCAAAAGACATCAATGAGGGTAAGGTAATTTTTGAAAGGATTGGGGAGGCACTTGATGAAATCAATTCGAAAGGAATAGGGGGCGTTAACCAGTCCTATGTCGAAAAGACAAAGAGAATTGTATGGTTTGCGGGATGGGACGACTATATTGGCGGTATGACGGAATGTGACATTTTTATTCCAGAATATAACGTTGATTTCCCCATCGGGTTGGAGCATTTTAATGTCAGTTTTGAAGGATGGGACGCTGTCATCAAAAAATTTACAGCCTCCGGAGATTTAAAGATGGGAAAAGAATTTATTTCAGAAAGAGCTTATCGTGTGTGGAGCACCAATACAGATCTCATAGGTGTCGGCACGTTCAATGGCGATATCGGTGAGTTTGTACGGGAGCTAGCAAAAAATAATTCTCCAAGAGAAAAAGAATTACTCTCCTTTTTAAAACGGGAGAATGATAGTACATCTGTAAAGGCTGGTATTGTCTTTTCATTATTTGATAGCCTTCGACAAGATTCTTGGACGAGTGTCGAAGATTTAAGAGACGAAATTTTATTAAGAGCTTCTTATGATTACGGTATAAATATTTATTCAAAACTTTTGGAAACATATATAGACAAACTCAATTTTAAGGTCATTGAGCACCAAAGAAACCTGCTTAAATTGACGAATGATATATTGTGGGTTGATGAAATGGACTACAACAAATTCAAGACAGATATATTGTCTGAAACGCTTTCGATATCGGTCGAAAAAAATGGGAATCTTGTAACCAGGATTAAATAGGCAAATCTTTATAAAGTTTTTTTTTCCAGGATCTGTTCAAGCAAAACAGACAGATTAATGACTCATATTGCCGATAAAGACCATTTGTGTTTTGGAAGCTTTACGAACCTGACGATCATAGCTCTCTATAGTGCGATAGCTGGGTACTCTTTATTAACCAGGTTCAGAAAGCTATTCAGGTAGTCGTACCAGATATACTTTATGAATTTCATCGATTGGCGGAACAGCAAAGTTATAAAAGAAATATAAAAGTAAAAGCACTTTAGTATACGAATCAGAGTTTTGAAGGGCTATTATTATACCGTTGACCGATCCCTATTTGGATATTTTTATATTTTTAGCTATATTTAATTCAACCCTAACGTCAGGTGGACCTTGGAGATTGTTGTTGCTTTGCTAATTATTAATTTCAAATACTAAAAAACATGGATAACTCCTAATACCTTACTAATCGCGTTAAATTAGCAGTTATATTATTTCGTGTTATGCAGAAAACACCTCAACCCTGAATAACTTGCCATAAATGCAAGCTAGAGCGCATTCATAGTTATCGTCCTGCGAGTAAAGATAAATATTACGGGTGAAGTGTTACTCAGCACACCTTACTCATTTACAGCTACTTCCTTGGATAAAAGATAAGCAATGACAGATATCTCCTCTACTTATACGCAATTCAACAATGTTGTCTATGAAACTTTTTTCAACAATGATCGAAAAGGGACCTTGGTTATTTTGACGATAGACGAGGAGTTTATATGGACCTTTCTCGCAGCTCTTCAGATAGACGAAATCACTTTTCTTAGACACATGGCTGCTTACCTATCCAAAGATTGGAGCCAGGTCTTATATGGAGGCTACACTGAGAATCCGAAATTTTTTGGGCTGATTGCTTTACAGGTCTATGCTGCATATTTGATGGATGATGACCATCAAAATGAAAATGAATATGAATATGGCGATAAAGCCTATAATCCTAGATTATGTAAACTCCTTAATATTGACATTCCTGCATTACAGGGGTTATATTATAAATATCAGGATGCCCTTTGGAACAACTTTAGTGTTTGGTGTAATCAAAGCGGGTTTGAAATTAATATCCCTTCTTCGAAGAATGGGCCGGGAAGATTTGCGCAATATCCATTATCGCAAGCAATACTTAATAAAAAAGACCTACGTCAATTAGGAAAGGTTTTTATCCATGTAGGACTTAGGCCAGGAGAGTTATTTCATTTTTCTGATTTCGTCGATTTGATCCGCCTTGCTGATAAACAACCTCTCGTTACCAGACATTACATAAAGGTGAAGGACCGCCTGTTGTCTGAAGGTAAGTCTGAAATTTTCTATAGGCAGGTTTTTAACTATTATAACAACTGGAATGGAGCGATGCAGGCAACAGATGATTTGGAAAATGATACACTACCAAGTTATGCATTAACTAGTGGAAGATACATATGTATTGTCCAGGACAACTTGGAACTAGTGGAAATTTTAAATGAAAACAGTGAAACTGTAGAAGTTTTTTCGCTTAGTAGCCCAGTGGCACTCGCCGACTTACAGAAAAAATATAAGATTGGTAGTCAAGGATTAATTGCGTTTATTGAAAATGAGAAATATAGTAATGAGTGGATACAGCAAAGATATGTTTATCGAAATATCCCTTTTTTAATCATAACAGAAAGGAAAACTACACAAAACAACCTCCTGAATGTGTTATGTAATTATAGTCAAATCATTCCCCATCCTATATATGACATCATCCAAGGCTTTGTCCCAGATGAAGCTCTTCTGGATGAGCGTATCGATTCCTTGCTTTTCAAAGAAACACACGTCAGGTTGAGTAACGGTTTAAAGCTAGATAATAGTACCTGGATGGCGGGAGCAGGTCCCTGTCTGCACTTCCAACAGGAAGGAACATTTTGGATCAACGGACAGAAAATATTTGAAGGTCAGTCACTAGATTGTAGGGGTTTCCTTCCTGGGCGCTACTCTATTAAACATAGAGACTATACTCCCCGAGTATTTTTTATAAAAGAGCCAGTCTTAGTGGATATGCATTTATTTCCCAATAGTGGATGGCAAATTAACAAAAGTCTCAATAGATGGGAATATGGAAGTGTTGATTATCATATACAAGGGCTTTACTGCAAATTAGGGCATGAAAAAGTTTGCAATTCAAATCCGGTAAGAAATTGGATACTTGCCCAGCAAGGTAAGGCCACATGTTCACAACCCCCAATAGTTATTCATGCCTTAAACAGAGCAGCAAATGGAATCTATCATTGAAACCGGAAGAGCCTTTGGTTTCGTAGAGCCTCTTAGCCCGAATAGTAGCAATATGCATATTAAAGTTTTGGGCATTTTAGATACAGAGATAAAAATATTGACTGAAGAGGAACTTATTAGACGTTTTCCACCCAAAGGTTATGTATTTGCTTTTGAATTCTTCAAATTCTACGAGGACATTGATCCTAATGAGCTAGTCCTCTTCAGTTATGTTCCGATGCCTGAGAAGAAGTATCCAAATTGGGATGACTACAAAATAATTCAAAAGGTCAAAAAGTTTGGAACCAGATTAATTAGTATTAATAACTTTGCCAACAATTGCAAAACGATAGACCTGTCAACCATTGAACTGGCAGAAAACCTAGACAGGAGCAATTTTTATGGACTCGCCCAAGATAGGTTTATAATCGGCAAGCTTAGCGCAAGAAATGGGCAAATTTCCAGCCAGAACAAATATATAAGGATGTGGGACAAAGATGATTCCCCAGTTGTCAGCTACAACAATAACTATTATCTACTCGCAGAAAATCCTTTGGGACCTTATACCACACTTGATTGTTTAACTGATAGACAATTGATAGACTGGTTCCGTGATAAGCTAAAAATGATTAATCCGGAATGGGTAGACTACTTAGGTCGTACTTCCTGGCGCCGGGAAATGGCAGCGGCAATCTCCGTAGATAATGAGGATGGATTGGAAATCATACGACTTGAGAAAGTTATGAATTTACTCAATGACTTGCACGTTAGCTCAGAAGAGCTAATAAGACTTATGGAGGCATCCGACCAGTTTAAACAATGGTTTGAAAAACAAATTGACATTTACAAGGAAACGTACCTTAAGAATTATGGATTGAAAATAGATCAATTGGAAAAGGAACTTCGAGATAAAGAACTTTCAATTGAAATTGGATTATCCAAAAGCAGGAAACAATTAAAAACAAGTCAACAAAAGCTTGGTGAGCTTGAGCAAAAAATCCAACGCGCGCAGAAAGATCTTGATCATTTAAGTAGGGAGAAAGGGCGGCTACTTGCTGATTTTTCTATCTTTGATAGCTTAGTTACCAATACGGTGGCAACCAACTTACATACCAATGCTAGCGGTTACATCATAGAGGATCAGTTACCTGCACAAAATGACCCAGTTATTTCAAGACGGGAATTGATTGAAAGAATGCAATACTATCTATCAGATTGTATGTTTAATCCGAAGATAGCACCTCTAGTTACCGATACTGTCCTACTGCATCACGGAACATTTGTTAAGGATATGGAGCTTGCAATTTGTTTAATAAAAGCTTTTGGCAATACCAGGTTCATTATCCAACAGACTGCAGTTGACTGGCTACATTTTAAAGATTTCTGGTCAAATGGCTTGGGAGAGCTTTGGAGGTCTGCGCACGATCAGCGAGAGCGCTTGCATGTGCTGGTGCTAGAGGATATCAATTTGTCAAGCCCAGAATGCTATGCCAGACCACTTCTTGATATGATTACCGGTCTGAGGACCAAAATCCCATTTGATGGCAGTACATTGCCTCCCAATTTTAGGATTATTGCTGGTAAAGCATCAACAGTCAGTCCGAAAATAGGCTTACCACTACTTCAGGAAACCTTTAAGGGCTGGGGCCATGTCGGATTCAACCATAAATTGACGAGAGAAGAACTTAGTGAAAAGCCAGCACGCCCGCCAGCAGGCTTTGTGAATGCTGCACAACTATCGGAATATTTTCCGGATGAATTGGGGAAAGCCATACTGTTAAGAGAAAACAGCGGAGATATTGTTGAATTATATGATCAGCCAGATTGATACTTATGTCAGATCCATATTCATTACTTATTAAGTGGATAGGCCACCATAAAGTTAGGTCATATTCACAGATTGCAGCTGCTTGCAAGAGTCTAGCTAATGACTTTAATATGATAACTGCTTATCCTCTTCGGACGATATTTTCTCCCCTTTATCGTATTGGCTTAATAGAGTTTTGTGGAGATGGCAGCTATCGGTTAGGACCTCCGGTAGCCATCCTAAACGAGACTGCCAGAAATTTGACAGTATTAAATCCCTCTGAGGAGCAAAGGTTATCACTTTCCAATCAATTCAATATTCAAGAATCACTATTTAATCTGATAAATTTTCCTTACACGCATAAAAATGATCTCATTAAACTGAAGCAGGTGCGTGTTCCGATTGTAAAATCACAAATAAAGGGAATGCTGGCTGAATTACCGTCTGTTAAAAACATTGTCCAGAATTTTGAACAGGTGCAATTAACCCGTGACAGTTATTTATTTTTCGACCTGGAAGTTTTCAACTGGCAACAACAATACCAGGATAATGCTATTGGCATTTGTAAAGCAGATGAAATTGCCCAAGTTTTTTACTTTGTGGATAAGGACAAATCTGTATATAGAATTCCGTCTGCCAGACATAATCCGGATAGTTACCTAATTGCATTATGTTATCAGGCCAGCCTACTATCATCAAGCTACATTCAGCATTGTCCAACCACTGGAAAATTGGATGTGGACCGCATCAGACTTCCTGTGATTATAGAAAGAATATTACGCCTTCCTTCAATCTATCAGACTGATATTGGGATGATAGGGGAAAATGCTAGGCAATTCAACCACATTTCATCTGCGGAATTTAGAATAGTTCAACGTATATTAAACCTTCATCAGTTGCATGAATAATCCTGTTAAAATTTGGAAAGAACTCAAAAGCATTTATCTCAAATATATTGACAGCGGCTTCCCCTTGATAGAAGACCAGCTAGTGACAGAACGGCGTCAAATCCTAGATGCGCCAGCAGCAATCTGCCAGCCACCAATAATTGAGTTCGTCCCTAAATATCGTGAGACTTGCACCTTAATGGATCTTTGCAAGAAAATTGGCATTTCACAAGACTTCGCTTCATTTGCTCAAGCAGGACTGTTCCAAGATTTGCAAGGCAACCCAAGAAGTTTGTACCAGCACCAAGAAGATGCTATATTTTATGCCGTCAGAGAACGAAAGCATATTGTTGTTACAACAGGGACTGGTTCTGGAAAAACTGAGTGTTTCCTCTTGCCGATAGTAAATGACCTAGTGGTTGAATCTAGACAATGGGGCAATGAAAGGCCAAGAGCGGTGCGTACACTCATTCTTTATCCGCTGAATGCACTAGCAGAAGATCAAATGGTTAGGTTACGCCGGGCATTGAATAGCCGCAGACCCCAACAGAATGGTGCCAGAGATTGGTTAGATAAGTACAGAGGTGGCCACAGATTCTATTTTGGTCGGTATACAGGGCTAACTCCAGGAAAAGGCAAGAAGGGGAGTAGTACTGAATTCCGAAAAGAAAAAGATTATCTTGAAAAGGCTTGGCGCAGTGCAAAAGAAAAATTCAAAGGTGAGAAAATTGAGATGCTAGATCATGTAGCTTGCCTGGACGAAGATTCTGCTGAAATGTGGGAACGATGGTCAATGCAGGAGACGCCACCAGATATTCTAATCACCAATTACAGCATGCTTAATATCATGCTGACAAGAAAAAGAGAAGCGGGGATATTTGCCCAAACAAAAGACTGGTTGTCTAAAAATTCTGATCATATATTTCACCTTGTCATCGATGAGTTGCACACCTATCGGGGTACTGCTGGCACCGAAGTAGCTTATCTGCTAAGGAACCTTCTGGACGCTATAGGACTAACACCTGATTCGCCACAGTTGCAAATACTGGCTTCCAGCGCCTCACTTCCCGACACTGAAAGGAGTCAGCAATACCTGACGGATTTTTTCGGGTTTTCTTCAAGTAATTCTATAGGACGGATAAAAATCCTATATAATCCCGTTGATCCAATTCTGCCTATACCAACAACGATGCTCCCAGTTGATGACTTATGCCAGATTGCCGATGCTCAAGCTAGTGACAGCCTGACTGTTCAAATTGAAGAGCTGCTATCTCGTTATGCCTGTGATACTACAGAAAAGCTTATCGAAAAGCTAGAAGTAATAGGAAGACTGCGGTATTTGCTGAGCCACCAGGCTAGCAAAATGGCCATTCAGTTTCCGCAGCTCGCATCGCTTGTCTTTCCAGGGATAGAGCAGGCGGACAAGGCACTTGAAGGATTACTTTTGTTGCTTAATCTCAGTAAAGATTCTTCTCGCATGCCAGTCCTGCCAATGCGTGCACATTATTTTTTTAAAAATCTAGATGGACTATGGGCATGTTCCAATCCCAATTGTGATCAAGTTCCTACTTCTTTTAGATGGCAAGGAAGAAAAATAGGCAAGCTTTTCAAGGCCCCTCGGGGTATCTGTAACTGCGGTTCAAAAATATTTGAGGTTTCTTTATGCAAAAGTTGCGGTGATATTTTCTTTGGAGGGTATGTTTTGGAAAATCAGGGAGAGTTAATGCTAGTATCGGATTCAGACATGGTTGCCGACCAAGCAAAATACTGTACGATTTGGCCAAGGCAACTTGTAGATGAAGAAATGACTGATAATACCCAATGGAGGAACAATACTTTTGATCCTATAAGCGGTATTATCTCTAAAAGGCGAGGACCAACCGCTATTTTCTGGTCCGAGAGTGGGGTGAATAATATACATCCCTCTGACTGCCCTAATTGTGGAGCGGAAGGTAAAAACATTGACAAGGAAATGGTATCTCCAATAGGCAAACATGTCACTGGTGTTCAGAAGGTAAACCAAGTAATGGCAGACGCTCTTATGCGGATCATGAAAGCTCATAAGGCAAAGGCGAAACTTGTTTTATTTTCAGATAGCAGGCAGGCTGCAGCAAAGCTGTCTGCTGGTATTGAGCTGGACCATTATAGGGATGTGCTTCGACAAACCATTATGACGAGCTTAGAAGGTGAAGATGAGTTAAAGGCATTGTTGAATAAACTAAGAAACCAAAATGAAACAATTTCAGATGAGGAAAGAGATCGAATCAAATCGATAAATAATAGTGATTTTTATTACAAGATTGTTGCCAATATTTCTCTTGAAAAAATGGGCTATTTGAATGAATCAGGAACTGCTGAACTGGATAAATTCTTTAAAACAAGTGAAATAAAAATTGAAAATATTGAAAATGAGGTCTGGAGGAAATTGGCATCGCTTGGTATTAACCCAGCAGGACCGTATCCTACATTCACTTCCCGTGAGAATGTATCATGGAAGGAGCTTTTCAGATGGGAGGATGGTCTAGTCCACCTAGTGGATACCAGCGGTCGAAGTAGCAGACTATTTGAGGCAATTATCAATAAGTGCCGGACAGAGCAACTAATTACAATATTTGCTCACAAAAAAAAATCTTTTGAAGCGCTGAAATTGGGATATATCACATTAAATCTGGAGTCAGGAGATGAGCAATTCGACCAGTTTGCCGATGTATGTATTCGCTTATTGGGTGAAAACTGGAGAATAGAAGGATATGAATCCAAATTTGAACGCTTAAGTTTCCCTCGTCAGATACTCCGGTATGCAAAGTCAGTGTATAATGATAAAAATTGGCCTGGTAAACGTCCTAACCTAGATAAACTAAAAACCCTACTTCGCGATAAAGGCATTATTGCAAGCAATGAAGTAGTATTAACTGGAAAGCATCTCTATTTCAAAAAAACAATGCCAGGAGACCAATATTGGGAGTGCAAAAAGTGTAAAACAATACATTTGCACCGTTCCTGCGGGAGATGTTCAAATTGTAGAGAATTGCTTCCAAACCCTAAAATAATTACCGTTGCAGATCTTTCAGATCCTAATGATTATTATATGTTTTTGGCTACGACGGCCGATTCTTTCAGGCTTCATTGTGAAGAATTGACAGGACAAACCCCCCGCGAACAATCCATTCAACGGCAGCGACATTTTCAGGAAATCTTTACCGGGGATGAAAATCCCATCGTAGACGAAATTGACCTCTTGAGTGTAACAACCACAATGGAAGCAGGGGTGGATATAGGATCTATTTCGGCTGTTATGATGGGTAACGTGCCGCCGCAGCGGTTTAACTACCAGCAAAGGGTTGGAAGGGCAGGTAGGCGAGGCCAATCCCTTTCTGTAGCACTTACCATTGCCAAAATGAACAGCCATGACCAAACACATTATTTTCAGACCGAAAGAATGGTATCTGCCATTCCATCTTCTCCATACATAGAAACCAGGAGCAGTGAGATTGCTGAGCGGATGATCGTAAAACAGGTATTGTACCAAGCTTTTAATTCTGCCGAATTGCCTGAGGAATCAAATGATAATGTGCATGGCCAGTTTGGTTCAGGAGCGAAATGGAATTTAAACAGGCAAAATGTGGCACATTGGATCAATAATAACGAAGAAGAAATTAAGAGAATTATTCAATATACTGTAAGAGATGGACTTAATAAATCTAAAGAAGAAATTGCTAGGTTTATAACTGAGGACCTGATAACCCGAATTGATGAGGTGGTAGCTAAAAGTAAAGAATTCCCTCAGCCTGAATTAAGTGAAAAACTTGCAAATGCTGGTTATTTGCCTATGTTTGGTTTCCCTACCAAGGTTAGATTTCTTTATCAAGAGGCTCCTGAATCTCTTCCTCCAGAGCATGCAGTGAGCAGAGAATTGGATCTGGCTATTAGCGCCTTTGCACCTGGAAGCGAAATTGTCAAGGATAAACAAATCTTTACTTGTGTTGGTTTTGTACATTATGTAAAGAAAGGCGGGGGAAAACCGGAAGAAAGATATGGTGTGAATCAACTGGACATGGAAGTCAAATGCTGCAGAAATTGCGGATTTACTACAAGTCAGGAGCATACCCATAAAGATTGCCCTGTCTGTCATGAAATGCTTGATGTTATCACAGCTTGCTCTCCATTAGGGTTTTGCGTAGATTATGATGCCGATAAAAAAGACTTTAACGGTAAGTTTGAGTGGAAGTCAACGAAGATGGATATAAATCTGGATACAAGATCTGTGTTGAATCCACAAAAGACAGTTGAAAATCTGGCAATTTCTACCAACACGGTTCCGCGCAAAGGACTGGTTCACTATATTAATACGAACAATGGAAAGTACTTTAGTGTTGGAAAGCTTGGGCAAACTGATCGTTACTGTGTGCTGGAAGCGTTTGACCCAGCTAGGAGAAATCAAGTATCTATTAAATCTCCCAAAAACTATGCATTGATTGCTTCGAAGACAACCGGTATCCTTGCCCTTAGTCTTGATATAATTAATCCAAACCTAAACATGAGCCCGCTACAGAGCCAGAATAGAGGAGAAACTATCAAAGCAGCTTTCAGATCCTGGGGATATTTACTGCGGAAGGCCATTTGTAGCTACCTAGAAATTGATACAAATGAAATCGATATTGGATTCCACGTGAATTTTGATAAAAAGGGAGAAGTTTTTATAGTCGAGAAACTGGAAAACGGTGCAGGGTATTGTAATTACCTCAGTGGCATAACCTCTTTAGATATTCCTTTCGAGTCATTGATTAAACCATTGCTACCTAACGGCGACATATATGAATTATTGACTGAATCCAAACATTCAGATGAATGTACTCATTCATGTTATGATTGTCTTAGAGATTATCATAACCAACATTATCATTCAAAGCTAGACTGGAGGTTAGGGTTGGATATAGCCGGTATCGCGGCTGACCGGGATTTTGAGGTAAGCTTTACAAATAGTTATTGGCAAGCCTATTTTAATGATGCAATCTCTCAGATTGCAATAAGAATGAAAAGCGAAAAACGAATAGTTGAACCAAATATTGCAATAATATTTAATGATTCTATAAAATATCTGATTACGCATCCATTTTGGAGCGACTCCTATGTGAATTCTATTATTAATCGCTTAGATTCGGCTCTTATCCCAATTACTATTCATGATGCGATTCGAAAGTCTAAACTTTAAGCTAATTGATCCGAAAAAAACAAAGAAATAGGAGGCTTAAACTAACAAAAAACTAATAAAAATCGAATGATTTAGGGGTATCAAAGAGAAGGGAAATGAAAAACAACTGATTGATATTCAACTATAATTGATATTAAATGAATTTAAAAAGTTCTGCATATATCTACATAGATGGCGCATGGCATGCAAGAGGTCACCGGTTCGACTCCGGTATTCTCCACTTTAATCTTCAAAGGCTTACGTTATAAATTCATTATAATGTAGGCCTTTTTAGTTTTTAAAGAAATATTAAAGAATTTTCGCAATAAATGAAATTGTCAGGGGACATAAAAATTATAGCTAAGTGTCGATGTAGCGAATCAAAAAACTCTTTTTTAGTGGCAAAAAATTGTTTGCCGATTTCAACAGATGCCGCAGCTTTGAGGGCCGTAATATCCTTATTGAAAACATAGTAGGCCTCCTGCCTGGTCTTAAACAATCGCCGAATAATGTCTGATGAATGTATACGCGTTTGATGGCGGCAAGTATGAAACTACCCTGCAAATAAAAGTAATTTGAAAAGCGGCGATACTTTTACTTAGCGGGAATGTCGAGTGAACAATTCCAGCAGGTTTTAAAAGCATTGGCCAACCAGGGATTACGGGAAAAATAAAAACGGAGTAATTTGAAAATTCTGATAATTATCATAAAAGCATTCCTTATTGTTGCATTATGCTTCACTTTCTTTCTTTGGGTTGTAGCACATGGAAGTGGGCATAAAATTCCGCCAAAAACAGATATGATATATGGCTTATGGTGCATACTGTTTGTCGTACTGTTATGGTTACTATCCCGAATTTCTATACGCCTTCCCTAAATTGGCACAAGAAGATGATAGATATAGCCAACCTGCTTGCTGAAATCTTACATATGTGCCTTGAAGATCTTTTTTATGCCGATATTGGTCTTACTCGCCGCTGTCGTGTCTTCTGACCGACAGCAAAGTGGGTATGGCGCTTTGTAGGTAGTCACAGTTCCGGCAATCTTGTCAATGGGAATTTTTCCTGTGTAAATATTATTTCGCCGTCGTCGTGACTTCTGACCGACGAGCCATAGTCGGGGCCAAACAGACGGAGGTAATCCTGGCTGATTTTGAGTGGTTTGTTTTCTTGATCAACGAGGATTGTGGAGTCTTCAACCCAGGGTAAACAAAATATTTGAAGGATCCGCCAATACAGTACCGGGTAAGCGCTAATGATATTTTTTATTCATAAAGATGGTGTCAAAATCAAAATTCTCCAGCTAAAATGTTTGCTACTGGGATAATTTGTATGCGGCTTTGCAACCGTTCCGTCGCATTTCGAAAATTTACCTTGAGCCAGGATCCAATAAGTCTTCATTAAAGAACTTAATTATTTTTATCTTTGCGCCTCAAATAAAGCGAAACAATGGCTGAACTTCCTCCCTGCCCCCAATGTAAGTCGACCTTCACCTATGAAATGGATGCCTTGCTGGTATGCCCTGAATGTGGTCACGAATGGAATGCGAATGAACAAAGCGTTGGCGAAGAAGCGTTTGTTGTAAAAGACTGCAATGGAAATATTCTTCAAAATGGCGATACCGTTGTAACGATAAAGAACCTGCCGGTAAGAGGCACTTCACAAAGCATAAAGGCAGGCACCAAGGTGAAGAACATTCGTTTGGTGGATGGCGATCATAATATCGATTGCAAGATTGATGGGTTTGGCGCCATGGCGTTGAAGTCGGAGTTCGTGAAGAAAGCTTAGCATTCTATCAATGACCCGGCTGTTTTTGGAATGAGATAGTTTTATCAAAAGAAAATATTATCTTATTCTACGAAACAATAATATATGCGGGTAACCTGGTTAGTAATATGCCTGATAGCTGTTGCAGGAAGCGGTTGGGCCAGGCCTGAAACCAAAACATTCGGTTTCGCCAACGCGCTTACCATTAACGACACCGTAATAAAAGACATACCGCTTAACAAAAACGGGCAGCCACCCTACTATTATCAAATCAAACCCGACGTCGAACAAAAGCTCGGATTGCATACACTGGAAAATGGAATCGATTCACTGCAGATCCGTATTTGGTATGGTTATGCGTTTAAAGACAGCGGTCAGCTTGTAGTGCTGAACAATCAGGGTGGGCAATGGTCTGCCCGTTTCTACAACTTTGCCTATCACTATGATGATCAACGCGCCAAACTGGAAAGGATCGCCAAAACAGTAGTTTGCCGGGAGCCCCGGTCGGGATGGGATAATTTTTCCAGAAGGTTATTCGAGTTGCGCATCACCACACTTCCCGATATAACATTGATAGAAAATTATCCCGTGATAGCCGATGGAGATGGGATAGTTATAGAAGTGGCCACGAAAAATAAATACCGCATTTATTCTTATCACGAGCCGGCTATAGGAGAAAAGGAAAGCGTTGAGGAAGCAAAAAATGTGAATGCTATTATAAAATTGATCAAAAACGAGTTTGCCTTTCGATCTTTGCGAAGATGAACCTTGCATCAACACAAAAATCCCCATATATTGGCACTCATGCGAACCTGTCTAACGCTATTATTTCTAATTACATTACTAAACACGAACGCCCAGGTTGAAATTTACGGAACGGCCACAAACTATAAGGATACCACATTTTATATTACCGAAACCGGCGGCTTTCACAACTTTACCATGGCCTGGCGTGGTGCCAGAGCCAAGGTAGCCATCGATAAAAACGGACAATTTAAAGCGTCTGTTCCTGAAGAAGCCATTAATACCTGGTACATTGAAACGGGAAATATTTTCCAGGCATTTGACCTCCAAAAAGGGATACCCTTCACCTGGTAGCTGATTTTTCAAAAAAATATCCTTTGCAGGCAATTGGAAAAAATGCAGACGAGTTCAATTATTCGTTGTTTGTCAATGATCAGATAGGCCAGTACGTACAAAAGGAAAGCTATCGTCAGAAAATCAGGCATAAAAACATCGATTCCGTGTTGAATTACCGCCTGGCGTTTTCGAAATTTAAGTTGAACTTATTAGATGAATACAGGCACAAGCATACCATGTCTGATGCCTATTATAAATGGCTGCAGGCTAAATATACCTATGAACCTTTTGAACGAATATCAACTGAAAATATAAGATGGGATTCTGTAGATGAAATTACGGTGTCAAAAATTATGCAAAAAGGCATCGATGATGATTACGCCGCACTACACACCATGGAGTATAACGACCTGGTGTAGTCGGTAATCAACAATGCATCAAAATTGGTAAACAAGCATGTAGGTGTTTTGGGACGCAAATGTTCCAATTTTTAAGTGTAACAGATGCATGACTATTTACCAAAATTATCGGTTTTTACTTTGTTTTTACAAAGATTGTTTTCCTGTTTTTAAGACGGTAGCTTTCTCCGGCCAGTTTTATAATTTCACACCGGTAAAGCAAGCGATCAAGGATCGATGTGGTGATCACTTCGTCGCCAATGGTGTCGACCCATTCCTTGGGTGATTTGTTGGTGGTAATGACAAAAGATACCTTCTCATGCAGCGCATTGATAAAATGAAAAAAGGCGTTGGCTTCGTTTCTGGCAATAGAGATCATCA